>JGI25914J50564_10000057_pt1 | contig 30685 bp, 24 predicted proteins | sample LauGreSuBDMM15SN_2_FD_50564 | JGI IMG/M metagenome (IMG submission 50564) | reverse complement strand
CTTTGTGCCATGGAGGCTGAAGAGAATAAAAGGGTAATAGAAAAGAAAAGGAGGGTGCTAATTTTTTTCATGATATTAATTTTTTTTACAGTCTAAAATTTAAATAGTTTAAATGTAATGGGATCATGGATAACGACAGATAGCTTACTTGTTGTTTTTTTATTATCCCTATATTATTGAATTATTAATTTTTTTTTAAGTACTAGTTTGCACTATTTAGGAGTACCAATTAATGCTATCAGGTTAACACTGATTAATCCTCCGATGCTGAATTGAAAGGATAGTAAAAAAGTAAGGCGGGATTTCCCGCCTTACTAGTTATTTCTTTACTCGCGTTCCTGAGACGGCAAATGAGTCCATCAGCGAACCGCTGACATTTTCATCGTCTTCACGCTTAAGTGTAAAGTAGAGGTCCCCATATTCTGAGGTGAAGTTTAGCGTAAGGCTATTTTCATTCTCAGTGATGTCATTCATTTTTGTTTCCGTACTGGCTGCATTGTCTACAAATTTTCCAACCAATTTACCGGCTACACGCTCAAGGGTAAGGAGAACAGAAATGGTTCCCATAGGAGTGTCTTTAATCTGTACGTCCCAAGCTCCAACAAAGTAATCGCTTTTTTGAGCCACTCTTTTTCCTTCTACTGCGAAGGAATCCATGAGTGATCCGGTGACATTTTCATCATCTGCACGCTGAAGAGTCAAGTAAAGATCACCATAACCTTCCGCAGTAAAGGAAAGCGTAAGACCAGTTCCTTGCTCAGTAATTTGGTTCATCTTNGTTTCAACACCGGATGCTTTGTCAACGAACTTTCCTACCAATTTACCGTCTGCACGCTCAAGCGTAAGCACTACGGAGATGGTTCCCATGGGAGTGTCTTTGATCTGTACTTCCCAATCTCCTACAAAGTAATCGCTGCTTTGGGCCATGGAGGCTGAAGAGAANAAGAGGGTAATAAAAAAGAAAAGGAGGGAGCTAAATTTTTTCATGAGCTTACTTTTTTTGAGAGTTTAAATTTAATTTGAAATATAAGGTAAAGATGGAAAATGCCAAACTGTTTTCCCATTATGCTTTTGTTGTTTTCAGGTTTGAATGCTTAGATTCTTGGGGGTAAGAGCTTGTACAGCACAGGAGTAACAATTCTTGAGAGCAGGGTGGAACTGATTAACCCACCGATCAGCACAATTGCAAGAGGTGAAATTAGCGGGTTAGTGCTCAAGGCAATAGGAATAAGTCCCCCGATCGCTGTAATTGTTGTAAGTACGATAGGGAGGAAGCGAATTTCTCCAGATTTTTGAATTGCTGTATCCAAGTCAACACCCTCCCTACGCAGTTGATTCGTAAAATCCACCAGCAGGATGGAGGTTTTCACTTCGATCCCTGCTAGAGCGATCAAGCCAACGATGGCAACAAAGGATAGGGAGTTACCGGTAATCCATAGTGCGATCAAAGCCCCCACCATGCCCAGTGGAATTACAGAAAGAACAATGATGGTGCTTTTGAACGTTTTAAATAAAAGAATCAGCACAGCAATAAATAAAAAAGCGGTCACAATGATGATCGTATTAAATCCAGCGAATGATTCTTGCTTGGTTTCATATTCTCCTCCCAAGGTGTACTTGTATCCAGGTGGAAGCTTAAGTTGCTGCATTTTGCCAATTACATCGGTAAGAACCCTTTCGGTCAAGTAGTTGGCATCCACAAAAGAGGATACCGACACGGCCCGTAACTTGTTGTAATGGTCTATGGTTAAGGTGCTACTTTCAAATTTCAGTTCGGCAATTTGAGCTAGCGGGATTCCTTTACCCAATTGATTATTGACATAGATACCGTCAAAGGCGGCTAGTGTGGCGCGTTCAGCTCTAGGTGCAGTCAGGAGAAGGGAGCGTTCGTTGCCTTGGGGGTCGTTGAAAGTGCCTATTTTTAGGCCTGCTAAAGCCAATCGTACCGTTTGGTCTATCTCTGACGTCGCAATGCCTAGTTGCCTTGCTTTCTCCTTGTTTATGGCTACACGAAGATCCGTTTTTAGGTTGGCTACAGGATTGTTGACATAGAGCGTGCCGGGAGTTTGTTTCAATAGCGCTTCTACTTTTGCAGCAATCGACCGTAGACTATCCAGGTTGTCTCCTGAAATCCGTATTTCTATGGGTGCGGTTACGGGTGGGCCTTGCTCGAAGTTCTTCACTTCCACTTTTGCACCAGCAATCTGGGCAAAGCTGCTTTTTAAGGACTGAACGATTTCTGATTTTCTCGGAGCGGAAGTAGAAGGCTTAAGTTGGACAAACAACTGCCCATAGTCACTGCGATCGCTCTCCGGGATCTCGTTGTAGTAGATTCGCGGGTTACCTTTTCCTACGTTGGTGGCAAAATTTTGAAGTTCGGGAATTTTCCCAACCTCCTTCTCGACCTGCCTAGTTACCTCGTCCGTGGTGTTGAGGTTAGATTGCAGTGGCGTGGTGATGTTGACTAGAAACTGAGGTTTTTCAGAAGGTGGAAATAAGCTAAAGCCAATTACAGGGAAAAGGCCCATGGCCACCAAAAATATGCCTCCAGCTAGCGCAAGTGTCAATACTGGTTTCTTTAATGCTTTTTCGAGTAGGGGAGCATAGCTGAGGTGGATTCCCTTTTGAAAAAGGTCATATATCGGATTGGTATGAGCCACATCTCGATCCTTCAATAGCCAGGTGGAGAGAAATGGAATGATGGTAAGGGATACCAGCAGAGATGCTAATACACTGGTAATGACTGCCATAGGTAAGCTTCTGACGAAGTCACCCGAACTATCAGGTAAAAATACCAAGGGTAAAAATGCAATTATCAGGGTAACCGTACATCCGACCACCGACAAGGAAATCTGTTGGGTAGCTTTTAAGGCAGCTTCTTTTTTTGAATAGCCTTCACGAATCCATCGCTCAATATTCTCGACTACAACGATACTATCGTCCACCAACAATCCCAAGGCGACCACTAGTCCAACGATACTCAGCTGATTGAGACCATAACCCAGTGCATTCATCAAAATCAATCCGATGGCTAGGGAGAGCGGAATGGAGATCATCACGATGATTGAAGCTCGATTGCCAAGCGGGAGAAGGGTCACAAATACCAAGGCAATCGCAATCAAGAAGTCCATGCCCAAACCGCCAAGTCTTCTATTTACATATTCTGCTTGATCAAAAGCCACGATCATCTCCACGTTTTCTGGAAGGCCAGCGCCTGCTGAAGCTAGTATCGGCTTGTATTTCTCTTGGACCTTGGTGATGTTGGTGCCTTCTTTCAAGGCAGCAGTCACGAAGATGGAGCGGTAGCCATTAAGTCGAGTGAGGTGCTTGGATTCGTTAAAATCATCCCGTACCACAGCTACATCTTGCAAGAGAATTGACTTGCCTTGGATGGAGTAAACAACTGTCTTAGCGATCTCCTCAGTCGAAAGGTAATTCCCACTCGTCTTCACATTGAAGGTCTTGCTGCCGGCTTCTACTTGACCACCCGGAATATTGTTCAACTCGCTACGGATGCTTCCCAAAACCGCCGCCAAGGGAATGTTCATTTTTGCCAATTTATCCAGCTGCAACTCGATTTTGACAACTTGCTCAGGTAATCCATGGAGGGTTACTTTTTTGAGCTCCGTGAGACTTTCCAACGCCTTTTGTAGCCTTTTCCCTTCATTTTTTAAACTTTCCCTAGACGCATTTTCGCTCACAAGGGCAATTTGAAGGATATTTACATCCGAAGGCCGCACCTTTTTTATGTCGATGGAAAAAATCTCTTCTGGAAGTTGGGGTCGCAAGGCATTCACTTCCCGCACCAATTCTTGATACTTCTCTTCTACATTTTCATTGTAATTGTATTCGACAAGTAGTACGGCTAATCCATCTTTGATTTCACTCTCGATTCGTTTAATGTCTTCAAGTGCATAGATGGTTTTTTCCAAAGGATCAACGACCAACTCTTCTAGGTCTTCAGGACTTGCACCTGGATAGACCACTATAATAGGAAATTGTGGGGAATCGATTACCGGATCTTCACTTCGTGGCATGTTGAAAAAAGTACTCAGCCCCACAACCACAGTCATCAGGAATATCACCAAAGTGAACTGGTAATTTCGTACAGCAAATTCAGTTAGTTTCATTTGCCTTTCTCTTCAATGGTAGAACCATCCGACAAATACGCGCTGCCTGAAACGATCAGGCTGCGGTAATTTTCTAAACCCGAAAGGATCTGAACCGCATTAGGGCTAATTTTTCCCACCTTCACCTTTACTTTTTTGGCAGTTTTGCCATCCTCAGTTACAAAAACATACCCACTGTCTCCTTCAGCATCCAAGAGCGATTCAAAAGGTATTTCCCAGCCTTGAACTGTAGTAGTAGGTTGGATGGAAGCTTTACCGAACATGCCTGATGCCAGCGATAGTCCTTCTACAGATTCTAAGGCAATTTCTGCCCAATACGAGCCGGTCATCGGATCTGCAGCCTGACTTTTGCGAATGACTTTTCCGCGAACAGCAGTGGATCCTGAGGCTGGAAATATCTCCGCCTGGTCCTCCAGATTCAAGATACTCCATTGCTGATCACTAACGGTAGCTTGAAACACCCAAGTGGAAGAGGAAGCACCATTGATTTGAAGTATGGGTGTTCCTGAGGCCACCAGCTGGCCTGCATTCACAAATTTCTTCAGGACAAAGCCATTTTTTGCTGCGCGAATCTGAGATTGAGACAGGTTAAAGTTTGCTGTTTTCAATTGTTGCTCAGCGATGTCCAAGGCTGTCTTTGAGTTTTCAAACTGTTCCAATGTGGCTACACTATCCTGGTAAAGCTTTGTGGCTCGCTGTTGGTCGCGTAGCGCTTTCTCATAGGCTAATTTGGATTGGTTCACTCCAGCTTGAATCTCGGTCAAATCCAAACTTGCAAGCACTTGACCTGCTTTAATGGCATCTCCTTCTTGTACCCACACTTTGGCAACTATTCCTCCGATCTTGAAGGAAAGGAGGGTTTCATCTTTGGTGGTAAACGTGCCACTAGACTGAATTGGAGCTGAAAAACTAGTAGCCTTTAGGTCTTGTAGGCTGACGGGGATAACTTGTCCTGGAGCAGGAATGCTTGTTTCTGTCGCCGGATTCCCCCCGCAGGAAAGCAAGAAAAGTGGCAGTAAAAAAAGGTAAAGTGTGTTGGATCGTTTCATAAATTAGTTGGAAGTAGTTAGGAGACGTTCAAGTTGTGCTAAAGCCATTTGCAAGTTGTAGGTGGCGATATTTTTTTGCAAAGAAGCTTGAGTCCACTGATTTTGAGCATCTATGTATTCTATTAGGGAAAGGCTGCCTTCCTTAAATCCTCGGTCCACAAGGCGAAGGTAGGCTCCGGCAGAGATTATTTTTTTCTCTGAAGATTGCAGGGTGGCAAGTATCGATTTCACTTCATTTTTTTGATTCTGAAGTTCTAAGGCCAATTTTTTATCAAGCAACTCTTTTTGTCTTTGAATAGACTGCAATACTAGATTTCCTCTCTGGATTTGAGTTTGATTTCTACCACCTTGAAACACCGGGANGCTTAGTTGGAGGCCCCACATCGTGTAGCGAGATTGGGAGTCAAAGGTCCAATCAAAGCCTTGGGAACCAAAATCTGCATAGGTAGACATCTTGGGTATCCAGTAGCTTTTTTGCGATTTCAATACAGTTTCTTGAATTGATTCTGCCGTTTGAATGGCCAGTAGATCCGAGTTTCCCTCCTGGTTTTCTTCCCCAAGCAAGTAATTTACTCGTGCTAGATCTAGCACTGCTTCTTCAAATAGTACCTCTTGGTCTAGTGGCCTATTTACCAAAAAATTAAGGTACTGTGCAGCCTTGTATTTTTTATTGTCCGCTTCAATGAGTAGTACTTTGGCATTTTCTACTTCACTTTCGGCACGCAATACAGCGGCAGGCAGTCCTTTGCCATTTTCTAAACGAGACTGGTTGTCTTTCAAATTCTGATTTACCAGTGCTTGCGTGTTTTGAACGATTTGGTAGGCAGTGTAGGCCGCACAATACATAAAATAGGCTTGCCGAATGTCCTGGATAAGGGTNGATCGGTAAGTCTCCACTTGCAGGGCTGTCAATTCTACCTGTTGCGCTCTGATTTGTTTTTGGAAATTAAGATCTGTGTTGAGCAAGGGTAGCGTAGCGCGAAATCTGGCNTCGTAAAAATCGTTAGGAAGTAATTGGTTCGACACGTTTTCTAGCTGTGGGAAGGAGTTAGTGCCTGTTAATTTATTGAGCGTCGTGTAGACAGGGTTAAGCAAGTCACCAATTGGGAAATCGATGGTTCGTCCACCTTTGGCAAGGGTGTAGCTTGCTCCAAATTCCAAGGAGGGCAAGAAGTAACTTTTTGCATCCTTCAAAGCCAACAAGCTTTGTTCCAGGCTCGTATTTTTTTCTTTGAGCACTAGGTTATTGGCTAATCCTTCCGCTACATAGTCATCTACTAGTTGTTGGGCAGTGAGGGTGGATGGGAGGAATGTAAAACTCAAGAAAACCCAAAGTAGGATTCTTGGAATTGACTGGGTAGGATTTGTATCCAACGAGAGGTTACCTGTATTCATATTCAAAGTCTATCCAAAATATTGAAAAATGCATCTAAGCCATCTTTTACGATGGTATCTTGACGGTCAGCCAGTACGACCTCGCAGCGTCTTCGTATGCTCAGGGAAACCATACCGTGGACAGTAGACCAAATGAGAAAGGAGAGGGCCTCTTCCTCCTGTCCTTGAAAATAGCCCTGCTCCATGCATTCTCTGAGTGTGCTGCGAAGAAATTTAAAGGTGGCTTCCCCTTCGTTCCATTCCAGTGCTTTGGTCCGGGCAACATGGTCTAATGGAGCTTCCTTGATAAACATCAAATCATACATGTCTGGATTTTCCAGTGCAAAATGCACATAGATGGATCCCATGGCTTTTAGACGCTCCAAGGGATGGGGTAGGTCGTTTATGACCACCATTCTTGCCATCAACTGTTGAAATCCACCTTGGTGGAGCGCATAAAAAATCTCATCCTTATCCTTAAAATAATGGTAGATGCTGCCAGGGCTGTATTCAATTAAGTCTGCAATGTTGCGTATGGAGGTTTTTTCTACCCCTTTTTTCAGAAAAAGAGTTTTGGCTGCTACCAGGATTTGCTCCCGCAACTCTTCCTTTTCTCTTTCTTTTCTTTCCGCTATTCCCATATTTTTAATTGAATGGGTAAATTTAATTAAACAGTGTTTAATAACAAAATAAATAAATTTTATGGAATTGATTTAATCTAGGATAGGGTCTTGAATCAAACGATCAACAATTGCGCTACGGTAGAGCAGTTGTAATATTTTAAAAAGTAAAGGCTAGNACAAAAAAAACCGGCTTAGCCGGTTTTTAATGATTTGTGCAAAAAAGAGAANTTNCTTTAAAATAAAGCCTATTCGCTTTCATCNGTATTTGGTTTTTTCATCACCAAATAGAAGCAATATAGGGTAACCCCAGTGATTAGTACTTGCGTTACAAGCGATAGNATTAGCGCAGATGTGTTCATAGGATTGATTTTTTGCGTTTGATTGATGAATACCATACGATGGCACAAATGCCTAGAAAGAGGAGGAGCAATTGAAGTCTTGCCCAACCCGAATACATCATTTTTTCTTCTAAAGCGGCAGCATTTTCAGGGTTGGCAATAATTTGCGCTTCTATGTCTGCAAAGGTGATTTTGGCAATTAGGGAACTGGTATCTAGGGGCCATCCTTCTCCAGAAAACAGGTTGCTGAAAGCAGCTACCCAGTCGTTACCCGCAGGGGTAATCAAGGCACCAAGAAAAACAATGCTAAGTAAGACGGGGGTGACATAGGTCATGATCCATTTATAGAACAATGGTATGCGGATGTCTGCACCTCGAGTGATTTCTTCCCATCCTTTTTTCATACCAAAAATGTAGGTAAATAAGATGGTCTCAAGCAAAGCAAAAATCACCAAGCTGACCGTACCTCCCCAATAATCGTATTCGTCAAAGTATCCGTACTGGTAGAAAAGGACCGTAGGAAGGCCCATGGCCAAGGAAATCAGTCCAAAGGAAACAGCTCCTTTAACCTTGCCCCAACCAAATTCATCCTGCATAAAGCCCATCCACGGAGTACCCATGGCTAGGGAGGAAGTGATGCCCGCAAAGAACAAGAGCCCAAACCAACAGACACCGGCAAAGGCACTGATCAGTGGCCCCCATTGCTGAAAGAGGTATGGCATGGTCTGGAAAGCCATTCCAAATCCTGCGTTTTGCAATACCCAATCTAATCCAAGAAATCCCGCAGCAATTGGGATAACAATAGCACTTCCTAGGATTACTTCAACAAATTCGTTGGTAAATCCCGCAGTAACTGAATTGAGTGCGATGTCCTCGTTTTCCTTGAGGTAGGAGGCGTAGCATTGGATAGAACCCATACCGACGGACAAGGTGAAGAAGATTTGTCCTGCGGCAGCTAACCATACTTTAGGGTCTGCCAGTGAACTGTATTGAGGGGTCCACAAGAAGTTGATGCCATCCCAGGCATTCGCATCTGGAAATTCTTCTGAGGCAAAGGAACTGCCCATGGTCCAGCCACGCACCGCTAAAATGATACCAAATAGAATCAACAAGGGCATTCCGATTTTAGCAACTTTTTCGATACCGCCCAATCCCGTGGAAAGGATCCAGACATTGACAGCAAGCACCAAAATATAAGCTACAAGTGGGAATAAGGGAATTCCGAAATCCGAACCAGAAAGCTGTACGTATTGATCAAAAAACAAACTAACGGCCTCCTTACTCATCCCCGTGAAAGTGCCGATGACACTATGCACTACATAGACAAAGGTCCAGGATTCTATGTAGGTGTAGTAGGCAACTACCGCGATGTTGGTAAAGATACCAAACACGCCGATGTACTTCCAGTACCATTTTTTGCTCATGGAATCTAGGATGTACGGGGTACTGTGGTTGCCCAACTTACCACCAAAACGTCCCATGCTCCATTCGGTAAATAGCAAGGGAATTCCCATCAATAGGAAACAAATGATGTAGGGTAAAATGAATGCACCGCCACCATTTTGGACGGCCTGAACTGGGAATCTAAGGAAGTTACCAAGCCCGACTGCATTTCCAGCCATGGCTAGAATTAAGCCTATTCGCGAGCCCCATGCCTCTTTTTTCATAAATAATGTACGTTAATGATCGAAAATCTAAACTTCTAGATTTCCCAAGTTGATTTTTATCTTCTACAAATAGTTGATTTTTGAGGTTCTAATGAATTGAAAGCCTCGATCATTTCACTCCGTTTGTAATTCAAGGATACCACTTTTTTTTCAGAACAAACAACTTAAATTCAAGCTGCCACCCTAAAAAACCACAGCTTCCAAGGACTCATTTTTGAAATGAACTGATTTATGGCAACTTGTAACTCACTGGAATAGTTGAATTTAATCCCTAGGGATCGAATTGCTAGCTTTGATTTTTACCCTTGAAAAACGAGGACTATAAATAGCTGCCAAACTTTCTTTTTTCTAGGAATGGATTCGACGACTACTGCAAATCCATAATTTGAAGGGCATCCAAGCCTTGATTGATAGTTACTTTTTTCCAAGGGGAAGATGGAAACAGGATAGATGTCAGCACCAATTCTCCCTCGTTCACAAAGAATTCGACAGAAGAAGCATCCAAGTAAATCCGTATTGATTCTGCTTTCCAAGACATAGGAGCCGAATGAGCAGCTGCAAAATCCCGGTTGAAATTTATTTTTCCAGATTTTTGCCGATCAACCGTGACCAGGCCCATTTCCTTGGAAATAACTAGTTCCTCCCCTAATTCATTGGAGAGGGTCAAAGAAAATGCGGCATCGTTGGTTACTTCGGCAAGAATCTCCACTGCAGAAGATGGAAGAAGAGACTCGTTTTTTGAAATGGAGTAGGTTTCTTTTCTGAGTTTTTCTAGTTCTCTAGCGGGAGTTGATTTGAGGAGCAAGGTGCCATCTACCTCAAAAAGGCTGATTTCTCGCGGTAAAGTCGTTGCAGAGCGCCAAGTGGAAGTAGGCACCACTTGTGCATAGTCCCAGTTACTCATCCAGCCGATCCACAGGTTCCGATCCTGATCTGCAGGAAGGTTGGACCAAGTCACCCCAGCATAATTGTCAGGACCATAATCCAACCAGCGGATCATGGTATCGTCCGGAGTGAACAATCCTTCTTTGAAGTCTCCAATAAAATATTGGGTAGCGGAGCCTTTTTGTGGTCCACCAGGATTTATACTCACCAGAAGCACCCATTTTTGACTACCGTCTGGGGCTTTCATGGGAATCAATTCTGGGCATTCCCAAACTCCACCATGCGCACCTACGCCCTGACCAAATTCGCCCAAAAGCGTCCAGTATTTCAAGTTGGGAGACTCGTAAAACTGAACTCGGTCCTTAACTGCCAGGGTCATAAGCCAAGCTTTTTTTCCGTCCTCTTTAATGATCTGTGTAACTTTTGGGTCTCTAAAATCCCGTATTCCTGGATTAAGTAGGACTGGATTCGCATCGTATTTGCTCCAAGTTTTACCCTTGTCCACAGAATAGGCCAGGCCCTGCGTCTGGAAGTCAACAGCGCCTGCTTTTTCTTGAAGGGCGTTATGGTACGTGAAAATCGCTACCACAGGAGGATTTTCCTTGGTTCCCAATTCTGAGCTATTTTCCGCATCGTACACGGCACTCCCTGAAAAAATGGTTCCCAAACTATCTGGGAATAGCGCGATGGGTAGCTCTTCCCAATGAATCAAGTCTTTGGATACCGCATGTCCCCAATGCATNGGACCCCAAACGGTGCTATCTGGGTTATGCTGGAAAAACAGATGATACTCTCCATCCAGGTAGACCAAGCCATTGGGATCGTTCATCCACCCTGTTTTGGGTGTGAAGTGGTAGGTAGGTCGGAATTGCTCCGAGGCATTTGGCGTGAATTTAATTTCTTGCGGACCACAGGAAACTAGGGAAGCAGCTAGAGAAAAAACTAAAAAAAGACTACGATACATTTTTAGAAAGGTTTATTACCTCAAAAATATCCTTTCTCAGCGAATACCCGCTGTACCAACCGGTACTTTTCTTTTTTTAATCTCATAAGGGTGGTAGCTTTGGGTCGTATTTAATCTTTTTTTTATGAAAGGAATCATTTTAGCAGGAGGGTCAGGCACCCGACTTTATCCCTTGACGATCGCAGTAAGTAAGCAGCTTATGCCTGTATACGATAAGCCGATGATTTATTACCCNTTGTCTGTCTTGATGATGGCAGGGATTCAGGAAATTTTAATCATTACCACTCCCGAAGATTCCACCGCATTTCAAAGGCTATTGGGAGATGGCTCTCATATAGGTTGCCAGATTACCTATGCCGTGCAGCCTAGCCCAGATGGATTGGCACAGGCATTTATCATTGGGGAAGATTTTATCGGAAAAGATAAAGTCGCCCTTGTACTAGGGGATAATATATTTTACGGGTCCGGATTGCACAAGACCTTACAAGAAAACACCAATCCAGACGGTGGAGTGGTTTTTGCCTACCACGTCACTGATCCGGAGCGCTATGGGGTAGTTGAGTTTGATGCCAATCAAAAAGCGATCTCTATTGAAGAAAAACCAACCCATCCCAAGTCCAATTTTGCAGTGCCAGGCTTGTATTTTTACGACAATGAGGTGGTAGAAATAGCAAAAAATATCAAACCAAGTGTTCGCGGTGAACTTGAGATCACTGATGTCAATAACGAATACCTCAAAAGAGGTCAACTTCAAGTGGCCATACTCAATAGAGGCACTGCCTGGCTAGATACCGGAACACACCAATCCTTGTTGCAAGCCGCGCAGTTTGTAGAAGTAATCGAAGAGCGTCAAGGCTTGAAAATTGGCTGTATCGAAGAGATTGCTTACCGAAATGGATTTATTAGCAAGGAAAAGTTGCTGGAAGCTGCCACCAAACTAGGGAAGAGCGGTTACGGCGCTTACCTAAGACGTTTGGTGAATTAATTTTCTTTTGACTTAAAACAAAAAAACCTCCAATCGGAGGTTTTTTTNTTGGTATCGTTCGCTTCAGATGATTTTTCGAAGCTTNAACCAGATGAAAATTGCTATTGAAATGCTGAGCATGGCTCCCCAGGTGAGGTAATACCCATATTCCCAGTTCAGTTCAGGCATAAACTTAAAGTTCATCCCGTAAACTCCCACAAGAAAGGTCAGGGGTAGAAAGAATGCCGAAAAAACAGTCAAAAGCTTCATAACTTCATTGGTCTTNTGGGAGTTACTAGATAAGTAAATGTTCAGCAAGGAGTTGGCCTCATCCAAAAAATCTTCGAACTGAAGAATTAGACTGGATACACTTTCCTTTAAGTCCTGAAGTTGCGCTTCGTTGCTCGGCTGTACGGTGAGGTGCAGCAGCAAGGTTTGAGTCAAGTGAAGAACTTTTTTGCAGGCTCGGGCTTTTGCTTTCGCAAAATAGAGTTGCTCAACCGAGAATCGTTTTCTACGGCCGAGGAAAACATCACTTTCGAAATGATCCATTTCTTCTGACAACCAATTTGCAGGTGCTTCATAGGTTTCAAGCATTTTTTCTGTGATTTTTAAGATGAGGGATTCTGGGTTTTCAAAATGTCCAGAAATTTCATCCATGAATTGAAACGGCTTTTGATGTACCGATATCAGGATTTCATCTGTGAAAAAGAATCCAATCTTATTGCTTAGCTCAGGTATGGTCGTCAGTTTTCCGTTTGGTTTGGCACTAAATGCGCGTAGAATTAAGAAGTTGAATTCCCCCACTTTTTCCAGTTTAGGTAAGTGACCCACTTGTACTAAATCTTGAAGTAGGTGTGGACTTAAACCGTAGGGCTTAATGAATTCTGTAAGCTCGCCTAGTTTGGGATTTTCCAAATCTATCCATTGAAAACTTGCAAAATCAATTCGGTTTTCTTTCATGGCCTTTTGTTTTTATTCTAGTTCACAGGTTCAATTAACGTGTAACTAAGGAAAGACTTTTTCTTAAGATCTCTCCCATGGAGCTGCACTTCAAAAAATCTTTGGTTTGATAATGCTTTGCGAGTTCGTCTTTTAGCTGNTCCACATNGGATTTAGGTGCAAGCTGGTCATTTTCCATGGTTTGAAGAANGTCTTCCAATTCGAGATGGGAGGACTTCACTCGTGTAGCAATGAGCGAGCGTTCTTCACGCTGGTATTGACGCATGGACTCGGGTGTGATNACATCCATTCCCAATTGAATCAAGGCATTATTTTCTTTAAAATACTGGGGTAGGTAGATGGATTTTTTNCCTTCGTAACACTGTTGATCAAAGTCGATGGCACGAATGCGGTAGTGTGTTTCTTCAAAATCTGGAGTGACATCGATGACAAAGTTGGAGGAATGCATGTCTCCAAGTAGGCGAACAAAGCAGCGTTCGTTGAATTTTACAAACTCCTTCGCCAATCGGATGGGGTTGAGATTGGGGTCAGACATGTGAAGTCGCATAAATTTTTCCCCAGGGATTCCCGCAATGTGCTCCTCAATAAGTGTGTTTTGATGCACGAGGTAACTAATTCGATTTGGGGAAAGGAGATCTTCCAATTCCAAGCCATACACCCGTGAAGCGTCTGCATTTTTGATGTAGAAGTAATCAAAGTTGTCGTTGATTCGATTGACCATGCGCACCCGAAAAGGTTGCGTATTTCCAAAGACGCAAAGATCAATCCGGTCAATGTACAGGTGCTCCATCACCGAAAGATCTCCACCTGCTTTAAGCAAAGCATAAATTTTCTTTACATTCTGATGGATTTCTTCCCGATCATTTTGGTCATAAAAGACAGTTTCCCAGTAGGTATCTTGTTCCTTCGAATCGTAAAGCGCAATGGAATTGGTATATCGGAGCAGCTCATGGTAGTGAATCGGGATATCTACTTCTCTGCCGTACTGAGTGAGGTAGCGTCTTAAACCAGCGCTAATCGGATAGATTATCTTTTTTTTGCTGATCAGTGCCATATCAAAATTTGGTTTGTTGACTCTTGTTTAAGTTGCGGTCAAAAATGAAGGGCCCAAAGGGCAAAACTGCGGCGACCAGTGCAAAAAAAGTGCGACTAAAGCTCCATTTTAAACTTAAGGCAGTTGGAAACACCACATAAATGTAGACCATAAATAATGCTCCATGCACCCAACCTAAATACTTCACAGCCAGAGGCATGTCAAATCCATATTTCAAAGGCATAGCAATACCCAAAAGCAAAAGAAAGGATAGGCCTTCGGCCAAACTTATCCATTTAAATCGTTTTGCCCATGTGAGTTGTGATTCGTTCATTAATTTCCTGTTCCAAGGTTGAAAAGATTTTGGACTGCGTTCCAAAGTTTTCGTTTTAGCACTTTATCTTCTGAGATGCTACTAAGCGCATCTGCAAATAGAAATTCTGTTGCATCCTCGGTATGAATCTCATAAGCCGGAAAGGGTAGCTGATTAACAGGATGTTTTATTCGGCCAAATTTCAAAACCACGTGGGCATTGATGCCTGAAACTCTTCCATGCTTCGATTTTCCATTGTCTCTGAAGAAACCATGCCTACCTCCGACATGGAATGCCCACAAGCGCGCAGCATATTGACTAACATTTCCAATACTGAAGGACTGAGTGTAGACTCTTCGTGAAGAATGAGAATTCCTTTGGTAAAATCTCCTTTTAGTGGAATAGGCTCAGAAACATATACTGCTGGAGTAATTTCAATGTCGGCCAATGGGCTAGAAGTTGTAAAGCTGGCGTCAATGATTTTTTCTTCTTGCGCAGGACTGACATCCTGGCCCACTAGTTCCTCTTCTATTTTTTTTCGATCTTCTGAAAGAAGAAAAAGAGTATCGTCAATAAAAGTTCCCAAGGCGGCTAGGTTCTCGTTTTCCATGTTTAAAGATGATTAAAAATTAAGGTTTGGCAAAAGCAACCGCTTTGATTCAACTGATGCCTAGTTTTTGGAACCTATTGGTTTCTCATCACAGGCAACTTGCCCAACTACATACTGCATCCCATCAAGGAAAAATTGAAGTAAGGCTGGATTTTCAAAACTTTGCGCATTGTGGGAAGGAGAAATGTACATCACTTTTCCTTTCCCCTCAGGGCGAATCCAAGCGACGTAGGTTTTTCCACTTTTAAGTTCTTGGTTGGCTCGTTGACTGTGTATTTGAGCATTATCAAAATAGAGCAGGGGAGTAAAATTCAAATTGGCATATGCGTTTTTGTAAAAATAAGGTTCATCCACATGCGAAAAGCCTTCTTTTGGAAATGCGGAAACCAAGGGATGGCTGGGGTCTTCAACTTTGACTTCCACCTGCTGTTGAGGTGGGTGGTAATCAAAGCTAGCACCTACCAAGGCACTGAACCTGGCAGAGTTATTCAGGGTTGTCACTGCGCCATGAAGAAGAAGGAGTCCACCGCCCTGACTCACAAATTCGATTAGGTTGCTTTCAAGTTCTTGTGCCTTTGCCATGACCACTGCTGAGTCTTTTGTGGATTCTGCGCGCAGTTGATCCCAAAAGAGATGGCGATGATCGGGCTTGGAGCAGGTGTTGTTCAGGATGATGGCATCGTAATTTGAAAGTGTTGCCTTTTCAAATTGGTGGATGTCTTTGCTTGCAATAATCTCAAAGGCCTTTGATTTTGAACCCAGTATTTTGAAAACTTCTTCGGTATGAGGGATCACCCAATGTTCAAAGCCGGTGTGNAGNGAAAAAAGGAGGATTTTTTTTGGTGAAGTACTAGGAAATCGGGTTTGGTAGGGAGCAAGTCCTTCTATTTTTTCCTTCCAAGCCTCGNTTAAAGGAACAATTGCNAAATCCTGACCAATAGTCAATTTTGGAAGAAGTAGAAAAGAGAGTGCGAACAGTAGTTTTTTACACATAGTTTTAGAACTCAGGGTTGACATATTGATTCAATATACCCTATATTGAATCTCAAAGCCCAATAACNAGAATTTCTCATGCGTTTCAAAAGGAACCTCCTTCTTTTATTATTTTCCTTTGTTATTATTTTTCAAACCTATTCCCAGGAAGTAACCCTTCAAGAATCCTCCAAAGGAATGGATTTTCTTTTGGATGGGAAGCTGGTCCTCAGCTACCAAATGACCAAAGAGCCTGTTCCTACGGGAATCAAGGAGGCGTACAGCAAATCTGGATTTATTCATCCCATTCAATCGCCAAGTGGACAAATCCTTAGCAGGATACAGCCAGAAGATCATTACCATCATTATGGAATTTGGGGGCCATACACTAGAGCGACGATTGGAGGAAAGGAAGTCGATTTTTGGAACCTTGGAGATGAAAAGGGCAGAGTGGATTTCTCCCATGTGCTCTCCAAGAAACAAGCTGGAGGGGCCGCTGAATTAACGATTAGGCAGCATCATGTTGATCTCAAAGCAGCTCCAGAATCACGAATTGCGATGGAGGAAGACCTTCGAATCAAGGTGAAGCCTGCCGATAAGGGACGATATCTTGTGGATTATACGAGCACCTTGCAAACTGCCATTCCAGGAGGGATTTTATTGGATGATCACCGCTATGGAGGTGGAATTGGTTTCCGTGCCACTGAGGTTTGGGGAGATGCCAACAGCACCATTCTTACCTCAGAGGGGAAGGACCGAGCAACAGCTGATGGTTCGAATGCGCGTTGGATCTTGGTAACCGGCCAATCGGATCATCCCTCAGGAAAAAGTGGAATCCTATTTATGAGTCACAACACGAATCAGGCACATCCCGAGCCCCTTCGCGTATGGCCTCCTGGGCAATACGAGGGAAAGGGAAATGTATTTGTTGAATTTTGCCCCATCCGTCATACTTCTTGGGAGATACAACCAGGCAAGCGTTACAGTTTGACCTATCGAATGCTTGTATTTGACGGCGAATTTACTGTTCAAGAAGCTGAAAACTATTGGAAATCCTTTATCAAATAATTCCATCGCCATGCAAAGAAGAGATTTTATGAAAAAAACAGCCCTCGCTACAGCAGCGTTTGGGATACCAACCCTTGTTCCTGCCTCCGTACTTGGGAAAAATGCACCCAGTAACAAAATTCAGATTGCTCAGATTGGCTGTGGTAGGATTGCTAGAGATCATGATTTGCCAGGTGTATGGAAGCATGATGTGGCCCGAATTGTGGCTGTATCCGATCTGGATAGCAAACGGATGGCCGAAGGAAAGCAATTCATTGAAGACTACTACACTCAAAAAATGGGAAGTCCTTATTTGGATGTGAAGCAAGTGGGAGACTACCGAGACTTGTTTAAAAGCAAGGATATAGATGCAGTGATTATTTCTACCCCAGACCACTGGCATTCACAACCCGCCATGGAGGCAGCCTTGGCAGGAAAGCATGTTTACCTCCAGAAACCAACCTCTTTGACCATCCATGAAGGAAGGCAATTGGTAGAGGTNATTAAAAAAACGGGCGTTGTGCTACAATTAGGAACGCAACAGCGCTCTAGTGAGCAATTTCGCTTGGCAGCTGAATTGGTAAGAAATGGGAGAATAGGCAAACTTCATACGGTTCGAATAGGCTTACCGGGTGATCCTTCTGGCCCTGAAGCACCTGCTATGCCGGTGCCTGCCAATTTGAATTTTGACATGTGGCTAGGCTCCACTCCGGAAGTTCCCTACACCGAAATAGGTGTGCATCCCCAAAACGATTACGGTAGACCAGGATGGCTACGTCACGAGAATTACGGCGCGGGTATGATTACCGGATGGGGGCAGCATCATTTCGATTCTGCTGCCTGGGGCATGAATACCGAATTGATAGGCCCTCAGTACATTGAGGCCGTAGCCGAATTTCCTAGGTCTGGANTATGGAACGTCCATGGTGACTTTATGGTGAAGGCCACCTACGACAATGGCGTGGTCATGCTCACCTCAGGAACCTACCCCAATGGGATTCGATACGAAGGAACGGAGGGATGGATTTGGGTTTCAAGAGGAAGCTATGTGGCTTCCACATCGGATCCAGTGGCTCAAGGGGATAGTTTGAAGGCTTTGGACGCTTCTGATCCCAGACTATTGCAAACCGTTTTTGGAGAGAATGAATTGCGGTTTACCCGTAGTTCTTCCCATCATGGCAACTGGCTGGATGCCATCCAAGGAAAAGCAACCTTGCTATCTCCAGTAGAAATTGGGCATCGATCCTGTTCGGTGTGCCTGATTAGCCACGTTGCAATGAAGTTGGGCCGGAAGCTGGAATGGAATTCTGCTACAGAAGAATTTGTCAACGACCCTGAAGCAAATACCTACCTAAGCAGAACCCAAAGAGGACCTTGGGGCACAGACTTGGTTTTAGCCAATCGTTAATTGCCTAATCTAACCAACTCATGTCGAGTAATTATTTGTGTTTTCTGATTTTTATGGCCTTTCTGGGCTTATCCTGTAGTACCAAAGAAGTAACAAAAATGACGATCAGTCCAGGAGAAAAAATAAAGTTCATGACCTTGGATCCTGGACATTTTCATGCCGGCTTGGTACATAAATCCATGTATCCTGAAGTGGATTCTTTACTCTATATTTTTGCACCAGATGGACCTGAACTAAACGATCACTTGGCACGAATTCAAGGCTATAATAGTCGTACTGAGTCTCCTACAGCTTGGAAAATCAAGGGCTATACCGGAGCAGACTATTTGGAACAGCTGCTCGCTCAAAAACCAGGAAATGTGCTGGTGGTAGCTGGAAAAAACGATCAAAAAATAGAGTACATTCTTGAGGCGATTCGCCAAGGAATCCATGTGTATGCAGATAAACCACTGGTGATCGATGCGATAGGCTATCAAAAACTTCAGAATGCCTANCAAATGGCCGAGCAAAAGAAGGTGCTNNTGCTTGATATGATGACCGAGCGATTTGAAATCACGACACTTCTTCAGCGGGAGTTATCCATGATCCCAGAGGTCTTTGGGAAATTAGAAAACGGCACTGCAGCAGATCCAGCGATCACCAAGGAGTCGGTGCATCACTTTTATAAATCTGTTTCGGGTNTTCCATTGGTGCGGCCNGATTGGTTTTTTGATGTTGAAAAAGAAGGAACAGGAATCGTCGATGTGACTACGCATCTCGTGGACTTAATCCAATGGGAAGCTTTTCCNAATCAGGTGCTCAATACCACTGACGTACAGATTTATGACTCCAAGATATGGCCTACAGCCTTGATTTTGAGTCAATTTACCCAAGCTACCCAAAAACCAGCTTTTCCAGAATCTTTGACTAAATACCTAAATGGGGACAAGCTCGAGGTATTTAGCAATGGAGAATTTCAGTATACGCTAAAAGGAAAGCATGCNAAGGTTNGGGTAGTNTGGNATTTCCAAGCCCCAGAAGGCACTGGTGACACTCACTTCAGTTTGATGCGTGGGACCAAAGCCAATTTGATTATTCGACAAGGCCAAGAGGAAGGCTACCGACCGGTGCTTTATGTAAAATTACTTCTTGGGGATTCTAGGGAATTGACTCAAGCGGTGAGGAATACGCTTCAAGAGCGTTATCCAGGCATTGACCTAAAAGTCCTTCCTTCGGGTGAATTCAAAATTCTCATTCCTGACAAGTATCACAACGGGCACGAGGCACATTTTGGGCAGGTGACAGCCAAGTACTTGGACTACCTTCGATCAGGCAATTTGCCAGCATGGGAAATACCCAACACGCTGACCAAGTATTTTACGACAACGAAAGCTTTGGAATTGGCAAGAAAGTAGCACAATCCAAACTTTCGATCTTTCAATGAGTTAGATAGGTAACCTTTCAGCTATGCGCAATTCTACCTCTACTCCAGCACAAAAAATCACAGTGGCCCTTGCTGGCGCAGGAGGGTATATTGGGAGCTGGTTTATTGAGCAGTACAAAGAGACCTATCACTTGATTGGACTGAGCCGAGGAAAGGTCAAGTCTAATCCCTATCCTGAGGTGGAGTGGAGGCAGGTGGAATTGTATTCGATAACTTCCACCGCTGAAGCCCTGCGTGGCGTAGATGTCGCTATTTACCTTGTTCATTCTATGTCTGCCTCTACAAGATTGAATCAAGGGAGTTTTGAAGATATGGACCTTATCCTTGCAGACAACTTTAGTCGTGCAGCTGAGATTGCCGGAATCAAGCAAATCATTTACCTAGGCGGATTGATTCCTGATGAGCCGGAAGCACATCTTTCACGCCATTTGAAAAGTAGATTGGAAGTTGAGCAAACCCTTGGATCACGAACAGCAAAATTGACTGCTATAAGGGCTTCGATCATCGTTGGTCCAGGAGGCTCCAGTTTTGACATGATCAAAAATTTAGTTCAAAAACTACCCATTTTGATGTGTCCCAAGTGGACCAATTCCTTGACTCAGCCTATTGCATTGCGAGATACGTTGGATATTTTAGATAGCTGCATTGGTAATCCCCTGGTGTACAATCAGGTAATTGAAATAGGAAGTCCCGAGGTGATGAGTTACCGGGATATGCTTGCTCGAACAGCCAAAGTGATGGGGAAAAAGAGGATTATTTTTTCTGTTCCAGTATTTTCCTTAGGATTTTCAAAATTTTGGGTAGGGTATTTTGGAAATACACCTCCACAGCTCGTATCCCCTTTAGTAGAAAGCTTGAAACATGAAATGGTTGTTAATCCAACTCATGCATACAAAGAAAAAGAGATAGATTACCTCGGCTATGAAGCGTCCGTTGAGGTTGCTTTATCTACCACTCAAAGGCCTAAATTACCCAAATTTAAGTACAAAAAGGGTTTGAAAAATACAGTTCGTTCCTTGCAGCGCATGACGAATCTGGGAAGGCACGATGCGCTTTGGGTAGCAGAACGCTATGCACTTTGGTTACCCAATTTTTTCCGATACATCATCCGAGGCAAATTAAGAGGTACGGAGGTCCTTGGATTTCATTTGCTATGGGGCAAGGAACCGATGCTAGAGCTTACACATGTGCCCGATCGCAGCGATAGCCAAAGGCAATTGTTTTATATATCAGGAGGATGGCTCGTGAAACGGTATGACTATGGATGGCTAGAATTCCGAGAGGTTTTGGATAGCAAATACATCATTTCGGCTATTCATGAATTTGCACCGCGTTTGCCTTGGCTTATCTACATTAATACCCAAGCACAACTTCATCTCTGGGTAATGAGTCGTTTTCAAAAGTATCTTGAAAAAAAAGCTGATCTTTGATTTATTGATCACCGAATAGTACATCGAATTTAGTTTTTACGACTATGAAAACGTTATCTTTTGAAAATGGAGATCAGCTGCCCATTCTTGGACTAGGTACCTGGAAAAGTAAGCCAGGAGATGTCCGAAAAGCAGTTTATTGGGCGATTGAAGCAGGATACAGACACCTTGATTGTGCTGCCATCTACCAAAACGAACGCGAAGTAGGGCAGGGGATAGCAGATGCACTTGCAGTAGGAATGGTCAAGCGTTCCGAACTCTTTGTTACTTCAAAGCTCTGGAATAATGCGCATCGATTTGAAGATGTGCGTCCTGCATTAGAAAAAACCCTGGACGATCTCCGATTAGATTACGTAGATCTTTACCTGGTTCACTGGCCCATCGCCTACAAGGCAGGAGTGGGTTTTGCTACGCAACGAGAAGAGTACTATACCTATCAGGATGTTCCTTTAGGTCAAACTTGGGAGGCTATGCAGGATCAGAATAAAAATGGACTTGCAAAACACATCGGTGTTTCCAACTTCAACCAAGCAAAGCTTGCGGAATTATTTACCTTNCCAGGACAGCGTCCAGAGATGAATCAAGTGGAACTTCATCCGTTTTTGCCACAGGATCAATTGGTAGCTTTTTGTAAAGAAAATGGTCTTTTGGTGACTGCCTATTCTCCTTTGGGTTCTCCGGATTCAAGAGCGGAAAAGCATCAACATGATCCCAAANTGCTGGAAGATGCCCTGGTGCATACCCTAGCAGAAAAGCATCAGGTGAGTGTAGGTCAGGTATTAATTGCCTGGTCGATAGCAAGAAATATTGCGGTTATTCCCAAATCAGTGAATCAGGCACGTATTGTAGAGAACTTTGACGCTTCGAAATTAACCTTGGATGCAGGGGACCTGGCTCAACTCCAGGCGATTGGAACTAGTCATCGCTTTGTGGATGGTACCTTTTTTACGGGACCCAAAAGTCCTTACCATTTAACTGATCTTTGGGATAGTTGAGCAAATAGGAATTTAAGATCCAAGCGCGAAACAGTGCTTGGTTTTTTTTTAATCCTCCAGTTCCAAACTTTCGAGAATAGCTGCCAGCTGATCAAAATCACGAAGTCCTGGCTTGATCTCATCCCCACTATCCAATGCAAACCCATAAAGTCCAGGCAATTCACAAAGCAAGGTGGCATTCTCGGGCGTGATTCCAGCTCCTAAAAATAGGTTTAATTGACTCGATAAATTTTTGATAATAGTTTCATTATCAATGGATATTGATTTATTAGTTGAAGTTACATGTAAAGTGATTTCATGTTCTCGGAGTAGCTCGATCTTTGGAAGTAGTGTATCCAACTCCTCTAGTTTTACGCGGTAGATCAATTTCTTACCAAGCGAGTTGAGTTGAATCAAGGTATCTACATCTCCTGATTCAATCCAAGTGATTCCAGGATACTCAGCTAAGGCTCGTTCAATGGTGTAGGCATCCTCTTCGGCGAATTCCGCAGCGTAATCTATGCCAGAAATCCAGCCAGTAATCTCTTGAAACTGATTTGGAGACACAAAATGTGGAGACCCTTTTTCCAAGCAAAACCCCAAAATATCTACATACATCCCGGAGCAATACCTTGCATCAGTGAGGTTCGTAATTCGGTTTATTTTAACTTTTGTTTTTAAGGCCATGGCTTTCCTGTTTGTGCATGCGAAGGTAGGAAAGCTTGGGGGTAGACCCAAGGGTTTTTCGGGCCTCTTTCGAAGTTGAGGCATATTTGAACTCCTTTTTATTTTTCTCTGAAAATTATTGNAGCTCANCCCTAGGTTGTAGTTAAGTGGGGTGGATTTGGTATCTTCGANCAGTTACTGGTTTTCACGACCTGAACCATACATTTAAGCATGTCTAAATCATTTTATTTTTTGGCGCTATTTATGTGTTTTTGTTGGACTACAAAAACAGTAGCTCAAGATCGCTATGCTGTATTTTTTAAGTTTAAGCCCCAAAAGGAATATTCTTTAGCAAGTCCAAGTAAGTTTCTAACAGAAAAGGCCATCCAACGAAGAGTACGGGAAAAATTTCCCTTGGACAGTTTAGACCTACCCGTTACTGCCGCGTACATCCAAGGGCTAAGTGCACTTAGCCAAGAGCTGCTGTATGTAAGCAAATGGCTAAATGCCGCCGTTGTTGTCACTGATGCAGAAGGCAAGAAAAAAATTGAAGGGCTGCCATTTGTGCAAAAAGTGAATTGGGTAGCTAAAGGATTTATTTCAAGGACAGGAAACCGGAACAGTATTGAAGTTCCTGACTTCCAACCAAAGAAATGGGCAATTGAAGAAAGTTATCGTGAGGCTGCGGCCTATGATTTTCAAAATGAGTTGCTAGGAATTCCAGCGATGCATCAGGCAGGATTTACGGGCAAGGGAATTACCGTTGCTGTATTTGATTCCGGGTTTCCAGGTTTGGATAAGGCCAGCGCNTTTTCGCATGTTTTTACGAATAAGCAAGTTTTGGGTCAGTTAAATGTGGTTCGCCCTTGGATCAAAGAGGTCTTTCGAGACAATGAGCATGGAACCCAAGTTGCTTCCTTGATCCTTGCTAACCAAGCTGGTACTTTGGTAGCTGGGGCCCATCAAGCGAAGGTTATCTTTGCGATTACAGAGGATGTAGCCACAGAATATCCAGTAGAAGAATTAAACTGGGTTCGTGCAGCTGAATATGCGGATAGTTTGGGTGTAGATATTATCAACAGCTCTTTAGGATACCTTGATTTTGATGAGCCGAGTTTGACTTACAGCAAGTCTCAATTGGATGGAAAAACAACCTATATCACACGAGGAGCTAGTNTTGCTGCAAAAAGGGGGATTCTGGTTGTCAACAGTGTGGGAAATAATGGTTCAGCNGGTAGCAGTAGCTTGGTAGCACCAGCAGATGCGGAAGGAATTCTTGCTGTGGGCGCGGTAAACAGCAGTTCTACTGTTTCTTCCTTCAGTTCACGAGGCCCAACTGCCGATGGGCGAATCAAGCCGGATCTCGCCGCCTTTGGGCAAAGTACGATTTTGATTCGTGGTACAGGTCAAGTGGGTGCTGCTTCTGGTACTTCCTTTTCAGCACCTCAGATCGCAGCACTTGCTGCTGGTTTATGGGAGGCTAAGCCAGAATGGACCAAAGATGAATTGTTGACGAACCTTCTGAAAAGTGGCAGTCAGTATGCGACCCCTGATCAAAATTTAGGATATGGGATACCTAATTTCCGAAGCGCATATTATGGAACTCTGTTGGGGCTGAATGAAGAAATTGATTTAAGTTCAATAATCTATCCCAATCCATTGGAAACTGAACCGTTAAACATCCGTTTTGGGAAGGAATTGAGATTGACTCTGCAAATTTTAGATAGCTCAGGTAGGCATATTCTAGAAAAAATAGGGGAGCGAAACTCAATCCAAAAGGCGTATATCTTTAATTTATTTAATTTGCCTTCAGGAATTTATTTTCTTCAGTTGCGAGATGGCAAAGAAATTGCGTACAAGAAACTTATTAAACTTTAACGTTTGACAAAACAGGAGTTATCCCTTGATTTGTAACTAACTCTTTCCAAGATGAATCCTCAAATAGCCCCTTCCATTCTTGCTGCTGATTTTGCAAACTTGCAACGAGAAGTAGAGCTTCTGAATGCTTCTGCTGCAGATTTTATTCACGTCGATGTCATGGACGGGATATTTGTCCCGAATATTTCATTTGGCATTCCAGTGACAGAAGCGATCCATCGACATGCGACCAAGCCNTTGGATGTCCATTTGATGATCGTGAATCCTGAGTTGTATTTGGAGGCTTTTGTGAAGGCTGGTGCCTCGATAGTGACTGTTCATCTGGAGGCTTGCACGCATTTGCATCGTACTCTTCAAGAAATCAAAAGATTGGGGGCATCTGCTGGGGTAGCGATCAATCCACATACTCCAATTGAACTATTGACTGAAGTACTTGAGGAGGTAGATGTGGTCTGTGTGATGTCCGTAAACCCAGGTTTTGGTGGGCAAAAATTCATTGAAAACAGCTATACGAAAGTTGCTAATTTGAAGAATATGATACTTAAAAAGGGATCTAAAGCCCTAATTGAAGTTGATGGTGGAGTGAGTGAACAAAATGCCAAGCGCTTGTTGGAAGCGGGAGCAGATATTTTGGTGGCTGGAAGCTTTGTTTTTAAGGCTCCAGATCCGATTGCCGCGATAGCTTCTTTAAAAAGCATCACGATTTAACATTTACTTAAAAAATCAACTGGTTCTGTAGAAGAGGAGCCACTATTTAGATTTAAGCTATGACTATTCTAACTCGCGTACTTATAGCAGCTCTGCTTTTTTGTTGTTCAGCTCAGGTGGTAGTTGCCCAGGAAGATAGTACACANGTAGCCCTCACCGATGCAGATTGGAGNAAGTATGCACAGATAGAAGTCATGACTTCAACCTTTCTAACCCAAAAAACGGAAGAGCTGAAGGANTGGATAAGCACAAAGGAAGGACTGGGTGGAGGTGCGCGCTACAACCAGATTAAGGGNGTTTGGGGCAATGCAAAAAAAGAAATAGCTATCGGATTAACTGAAAAAGAACGAGAAGCCTACCTTGAAGCACTTGCTTTTCAAAACTCAATGCAAAAAATGGTTATTGCCTATCAGGCTGACTTGATTCGTGATGAGAAGCTTTTGGGAGTAGCACTTTTTGAACAAATCTCAAAAGCCATTCAGGATAATCCCTCCTTGAAGGAGAAACTGCTTCAGGAAGTGGCTCGATTAAAGAAGAAAAAAGGGTAGGGGTTATTTTAAAGGGATGGCTTTAACTTTTCTTGCTGAATACACACCAAAGCTTTCCGATGTTCGTTTCTTAGATTATGATTAAAAAAAGGATTTTCCTGTTGTCTACTTTTTTCTTGCTTGCAAGTGCGCCTTCTTTTTCTCAAGACGAAGATATTTTTGGAATTACTAGAAAAGCGAGAGNTCCAAAAAGTGAATCTAGCCTTGGCAATGCATTTCGCACGATCCGGGAAATGTTTTCCTTCCAGCTTTCTACTGGTGTGGCACAGTATACAATGGGTACTGAATTTTACAGTGGTGATGGGAAGGTTTACCCAATCACCCAGTACCAAAATTACGAATTTGGATATGCTCCATTGCCCGATACGCTAGCCTTAAGTACTCGCCAATGGATTCTTCCAACCATGGAGGCTGGTCTTCGCCTCAATTTATTTAACATTCTTTCTTTAGGTGGAGGCTATGGTTGGGAAAAAGGAATCCTAAATCCATTTGAGGGGGCTGGCTACCAGTTTTCGCTTGAGGGAATAGATTACCGAGCTACTAATTACTATGTTTCCGCAGGTTTGGTATTGTATGATGCTAGTCGACGCAGATTTTTATTGAAGCAGAAATATAAAAAATTCAATGGGGCAAATCGGGAGCTAAAAATGCGGATGGAGAAGGAATATAACCAGCGAATCCGACAAAATTACCCTTGGAGTATTAGTGTTGAAGCAGAAGTAGGACGGGTGAAGGTCAATCAAGAAGAACCCCTTGTTCCTAAAGCATATCAAGCCCGACTGGCAGCTGTGGAGGATCAATATACCTATCAGGAGTGCTCCGTGTGCCTATGAGTTTTCAGAATATGCTTCCATTTTTGTAAAAGGAAAGTATATGCAGCGGTCTTTTGTGAATAATTCGGCGGATTTCACTCCTTTTAAGATGGATAATGAGGTTTATTCTTTGCAAACTGGTCTAGCTTTAAAGATACCAGGAACTAAGCGATGTAAAATAAATGGCTGTGGAGTAGTGATGAAGCATAACCACAATGGAGTGGAGTACAGAGGTAGTTCTATTTTTTATTTTCAAAATAGAAAAATCGGTCAATGGTACTGATGAAATAAAAGAGGGGCTTGGAATAAAATCTTGGTTTTATTCACGCTCGCTTTTTACTATCTTGCGTTCCTAATTTACGCTACCGTACGCACTATATGTCCCTTAGAGAAAACGAGCATATCATCCCAATAAATATTGAAGAGGAAATGCGTGGTGCCTACATCGATTATTCGATGTCGGTAATTGTTTCCAGAGCGCTTCCAGATGTCCGTGATGGACTAAAACCAGTTCACCGCCGTATCCTGTTCGGGATGCAAGAACTTGGTGTATTACACAACAAACCCCATAAAAAATCTGCCAGAATCGTCGGCGAGGTGCTGGGTAAGTATCACCCACATGGTGACTCAGCCGTTTACGAAACAATGGTTCGTATGGCCCAGGATTGGTCCCTACGCTACACCTTGGTAGATGGGCAGGGTAACTTTGGCTCTGTCGATGGGGATAATGCTGCCGCCATGCGATACACCGAAGCCCGACTCAAGCGCATTGCTGAGGAATTGCTGGTGGATATCAACAAGGAAACGGTAGATTTCCAATTTAACTTTGATGATTCCCTTAAGGAACCTACCGTACTTCCAGCCAAAGTGCCAGCGCTCCTATTGAATGGTGCTTCAGGTATTGCAGTAGGAATGGCGACCAACATGGCTCCTCATAACCTCGGCGAGGTGATCGATGGTATCATCGCATACATTGGCAACAAAGACATTACTATTTCCGAGTTAATGGAATTTATAATAGCCCCAGATTTCCCTACAGGAGGAATAATTTACGGTTATAATGGCGTCAAGGCTGCCTTTGAAACAGGTAGAGGTCGCATTGTGGTGCGTGGCAAAGCCAACGTAGAAATCAAAGAGGGAGGAAGTAAGGAGATGATTGTCATCACCGAAATTCCCTACATGGTCAATAAGGCCAATATGGTGGAGAAGACCGCTCAATTGATCAATGAAAAGAAGATTGAAGGGATTTCAGCCATTCGAGATGAATCTGATCGGTCGGGGATGCGTGTTGTTTATGAATTGAAGCGTGATGCTGTTTCGAGTGTGGTTTTGAATAATCTCTACAAGCAAACAGCTCTTCAAACTTCCTTCTCAGTAAACAATGTGGCCTTGGTAAAAGGACGTCCACATACCTTGAACTTAAAAGACTTGATTGTTCACTACGTGTCTCACCGACACGAAGTGGTTGTTCGAAGAACAGAGTTTGAATTAAAGGAAGCGGAAAAAAGAGCCCATATTTTACAGGGTTATTTGATTGCACTAGATCACTTGGATGAAGTTATTGCCCTGATTCGAGGTTCAGCAGATCCGGAAACTGCCCGTAATGGTTTGATGGAACGTTTTGANTTGAGTGAATTACAAGCTAGAGCGATTCTTGACCTTCGTCTTCAGCGCCTTACTGGCATGGAGCGTGACAAAATCATTGCTGAATACAAAGAAATCATGGCGCTTATCGAAGAGCTTCAGGCCATTCTTGGAGATGAAGTTAAGCGAATGGAGATCATCAAGGCNGAACTTATGGAAATGAGGGAGCGCTACGCAGATGACCGCCGTACAGAAATTGAGCACAATGCCGAAGACTTCAGTTATGAGGACATGATCCCGAATGAAGAGGTGGTCATTACCGTTTCTCATCAGGGCTATGTGAAGCGAACTGCCTTGACTGAATACCGTACCCAAGGAAGGGGAGGTATTGGATCCAAAGGGGTAAGTACAAAAGAGGATGACTGGACAGAATACCTGTTTACAGCTTCTACACACAATTACCTGTTGATTTTTACTGATAAGGGCAAGCTCTTCTGGTTGAAAACCTACGCGATACCGGAAGGATCTAAGACTGCGAAGGGAAGACCGATTCAAAACTTGATCAATATCACCCAAGACGATAAAATCCGTTCCATCATCCAAGTGGAGAACTTGGAAGATCAGGATTACATCAACAATCACTTCTTGGTGATGGTGACCAAGCAAGGGGTCATTAAGAAGACTACGCTAGAGCAATATTCTAGACCACGAACTAATGGAATCATTGCCTTGAATTTCAGGGAAGATGATCAATTGGTACACGTAGCCAAGACGAATGGCAAGCAACACATTGTGATTGCAGCCAAGTCCGGTAGAGCTATACACTTCCACGAGACTGCTGTACGCCCGATGGGTAGAACAGCCACAGGTGTAAAAGCGATTACAATGACGGACAAATCAGATTTTGTAATTGGCATGGTTTGTGCGTCTGAACCAAATGCGACCCTGTTGGTGGTTTCCGAAAAGGGATATGGAAAACGTTCCGACCTCGACGAGTATCGCATTACCAATAGAGGAGGCAAAGGCGTCAAAGCGATGAATGTGACCGATAAAACAGGTGCATTGGTTGCAATTAAAGAAGTAGTAGATACCGATGACTTGATGATCATCAATAAGTCAGGCATCACCATCCGTATTTCTATGGATGAGTTGCGAGTGATGGGTAGAGCTACTCAAGGCGTCCGCTTAATTAAAGTTGGAGATGGAGATGAGATTTCTTCTGTTGAAAAAATCTCTAGAGAGGAGGAAGAACTTTCAGAAATTATCGATCTTTCGAATGAAAATCCTGAATCTGTAGCGCCTTCCGATTCTCCTGAATCACCAGAAATTACTGAAGAATCACCTGAATAATTAATTGAATAAAACACTCACAACAAAAAACACGAATGAAAAAGCTCGTTTTATCACTAGCACTGGTTGCGACCGTCACCTTTGCTTTTGGACAAAAGAAAGTAGTAAAAGAGGCTGAGAAAGGATTTAAATCTGGTAGTTTACAAACTGCGCTAGCTTCTATTGATGCAGCTACTACTAATCCTGAAACTAGTGGTGATCCCGCTACTTTCCTTTTGAAAGCACAAATTCAGACTAAAATTTTCTCAAGAGACTCCTCCAATACCATGGAGACACTCGAGGTTGGAAATCAGGCCTTAGCAACATTTGCTATGACCTATGAAATGGGTGGTAGTAATAAAACCTCCACCACTGGAAAAGAGGTTTACGCTGATGAATTACCTGGTATTCCAGATAACATTAGACCGTATTCTTTGATCACCCTCAAAAATATCTCTTTTGATAAGGCCTTGGAGCGTTACAATGAGGATGATATGGAGATGTCTTATGAGTTTTTCAACCTTGCTGGAGAAATTGATAAAACTGACTCAACTATTCATTACAATGCAGGATTCCTAGCCAATGATTTGGGTCGTTTCGAAGATGCGAAAAGACATTTTGGATACCTTTTTGAATTGCCTACTTATAACAAAATAAATGCCTACTATTTCATGGTGCAAATCCTAAGTACAGAGGAGAAAAACCCTGAAGGCGCTTTTGCATTAGTTACCAAGGCAAGAGCAGAGTATCCAAACGATAAGGTTTTGGCTGAATATGAAATCCAATTGCTTCTTCAGCTGAACAAAATGGATGAGGCGATGGCTCAAATCAATGATGCGCTTGCCAAAGATCCAAACAATCCAGGTTTGCTATTGAGATCTGGATATTTGAAAGAGCAAGGTGGAGATTTAGAAGCTGCATTAGTGGATTACAAGCAGTCTGTTGAAGTTGATCCAAACTTCTTTGAAGGAAATTACTACACTGGGGCACTTA
>JGI25914J50564_10000053_pt1 | contig 31436 bp, 29 predicted proteins | sample LauGreSuBDMM15SN_2_FD_50564 | JGI IMG/M metagenome (IMG submission 50564) | reverse complement strand
ACTGTTATTGTTCGATTTACGGATGGTATTTTCCAACTGGATAACTTTTTAATTATTGGAGTTATTGCAGCCGTTCGACACATCCTGACCGTTGGCGCTTCGCTTACTATGGAGAAAGAGAAGACAGAGGAATACTTCAACCGGGCATTAATTGAAATGGGAGTTAATACAGGAATAGTTTTGGCACTTGTATTCGCGCTATTTTTATCTCGCGCAGCTAGAACTTCATCCAATAAATCCCTTTAGGATGATGAATTCTCAAAGCGACATAGATACGCGGCAGAGTTAATTCCGACTGACATTGTCGACCAAAACAAGTAAAGACAAGATTTCCGCTCTATAGGGAATAAGTGTTATTACAAGATTAGCCAATGATTAACTTCAGGAGCTCGTGAAAAATAAGGAGAGATTATTTCGCGCCACTTTACAAAGTTTGGGCTTTCGCGAAAAGTGACCATATGATCCTCAATGCTTTCCCAAATGATGTGAACTGCGTAAATATTTTCTTGCTCAACGCCTTTAAGTAATTGAAAACTAACAAACCCAGTCGCTCCAGTTAGTGTCTCATCTACAGCCCTCTGAATAGCCTTCTCAAAATGAATATGATTTGCAGATTCAACTTGAATGAGTCCAATTTCAAGAATCATAATTCGGCCTGGATGATCTTTATCCTATTATTCATACGAAAATACGATAAATTCATTATCGGCTTATTTAGTAATTCCGCTTAAAATAAATTCTAATATTTCTTCCGCAATTACTTCAGGCTTTTTATTACTACGTGGAGCCCATCTATATACTGTATTTAAAGTGCCGAAGATTGCAGGTAACACAGATTGCACGTCAAACTTCCTAAACATTCCATTCCGCTGACCTTCCAATAGCAAATTTTCTAATGCTTGTTCGAAGAGCTTTTCCCTGGATCGGACGCGTTTACGAGCAGCATCTTCGAGTTGCCACCGTTCTCGCCAAAATACCGCGAGAAAAGTATGAAATTCGATTTGGTGCACGACTTGTGCATGGACTATCTCAGACAATCTCTCTCTAGTTGGTATTTCTTTATCGACTGAATGAGTTATTGCCTCGGATAATGACAAATTTACAGTTTCATAAATATGGTCCAAAAGATCAGTCTTCGTTTTGAAATAATGGTACAACCCAGCCTTCGTTATTCCGCAGGCGCTTGCAATTTCTGACATTGAAGTTCCGTGATAGCTATTCTGAGCAAAAAAATTCACAGCATTTTTAAGAATTAAGTTTTTCATTTCCTGCCCCGCTAAGGTAAAGGGCTCGGCTTTCTTTTTAAATGGCATAACCGCACCGTATCACAGCTGAAAACAAACTAAATAAAGGACTGTCCATAGATATCTGTCTTTAGGAAACGATTCACACTGAATAGATCTTGATTCCAAAGTGACTCTGGGCGAGCCTTTCCAATTATCTGTTCAACAATTTCTAGAGCTGCCCCGTAAGAAATTGCCGAGCCTGCACCTGCGAAACCGCCAAGCATGAAAACCCCTGGATCCGTTAAGGCGCCGACGACCGGAAACTTGTCAGGGGCTTGCCCAACGCATCCAGTCCATTCTCGAACAACGCGAAATTTATGTGGCGCCCATGTTTGTGTTGCTGTGGCCGACATATACATGCTGACAAACCGCGATGGGTCATTTTTGTTTGCATGACTCGCTGGAACGCGATGATTGTCGGATCCGAATAAAAATCCGCCTTCTTGACCATGAAACCATCCCAATGGCAGACAAATCGCCTTGCCTTTAGGCATACCGTGACTTGTATCCGATGCGTACATGGCTTGGCTTTTATGAGTTCTAATTAATTCAGAATCATCACCTGGAAGGAACTTACCGAAGACATCACTTGTATTGGCTTCGGTAGCATTTACAACTTTTTTCGCAAGAATTGTTCCTCTACTTGTGGTTACTAAATATCCATTTGCATTAGGCTCAACAGAAAGCACTTTAGTATCAGTATACAATTCAACATTATCGCTCCGTAATGCCACTTCAATTAGACCCCAAACCCATCGAGCTGGATTCCATGTAGAAGTTCCTTCTTGAAGCCCAGCAAAGTTATCTCCGACGATTCCGGTCTCTTTTTCTACTTCCTCGGCTTCAATCCGGCGCCATCCTTTCCAACCTAATTCAGCTCCAAGGGTTAGCGCACGTTGCACTCGAGGAGCGTCATCTTTATCAGAAAGTATAAAACCGCCACGATTTTTTAAATCACATTCGATCGCATTGCTATCAATTGTGGCATGAATTCCTAGAACGCTTTCAGTTAGTGCTTTAAGATACGCGTCTGAAAATCCCTTTGCAATTGAATCAAGCTGTTCATCGGTTAATTCTGGGCGAACCGTTGAAGCATATGCACGCACTGGCTCATAAACATAATATCCATGATACGAACCACCTGCTGCAGTTAGAAATCCTGCGTTGCGCCCCGCTGCACCAGAAGCAGGAAGGGATTGATCTAAAAGCAATAATTTGCCACTCCCAATCTTTGACCAATGGTATGCAGTGCACGAACCTCCAAATCCGGCGCCGACTACCACTACCTCTACACTTTTCGGCAGATTAATCTCTCCCTGACTCCAAGGATAGTTTTCGTATGGGTTACCATCCTTAAGCCAGTGGGAAGTATTTGAAACTTTGCGTTGGAAAGAGAACCATGGTGAGGAGTTTGGGATTTCGATAAAACACATTTTAAGGCCCCAAAGTGCCAATTTAATTAGTCGGATAAATAATGGCAGGCCTATAAATCTATGATTCATGAAGCGCACGGCAGATCTATAATCTCGAATTCTTAGGCCAAGAATTAGCCCAATTCCTACACGAAGGCGATTCAAAAGGGAGACACGATGAGTTACATCACTGGTGATTTTCATGTTTGTGGTTCTCCTGGGTAATCGGACTTTCCCAGGTTTGGAATCGCACTTAGAAGATCTAAGGTATAAGGATTTTGTGGAGATTCAAAAATACGATGAGTTAAATCACTCTCTACCACTTCTCCATCTTTCATCACCACTACTTTCGATGCAATCGACCTAACAACTCCTAGATCGTGAGATACGAAGACAATAGTCATGCCCATTTTGATTCGTAGTTCCTGCAAGAGCTCCAAAATTCCCGCTTGGACAGCAACATCCAGTGATGACACAACTTCATCGCAAAGTAAAAGTTCAGGCTCTGCAGCTAAGGCTCGAGCAATCGCAACTCTTTGTTTTTCTCCGCCAGATAATTCACTGGAATATCTCTGAAGAATATTATTTTTTAAGTGTACTCGATCCAAAAGTTCTTCTATTTTTGCAGTACTTTGTTGAGGTGAAAGCTTAAAATATAAATCTATCGGACGCTTAATTATATCGCCTACGGATGTATGAGGATTGAGAGACGAATCTGGATTTTGTGGCACCATCTGAATCCGACGACGCATTTCAAAGGAGCGCGATTTAGATTTATTCTCTACAATTTTATTGTCAAATCGAATGACACCGTTTCTTGGCTGATGTAATCCTGCTATACAGCGAAGCATTGTGGTCTTGCCCGAACCACTTTCGCCAACAATTGCCACACAATCTCCGCTACTTACATTAAAAGAAACGGCTTTTACGACATCGTTTTGACTCGAACCCTTTTTCCCTCTAGACGTCTTATATCCTGCCGAGATTTCAGCAACCTGTAGCTTGATATTTTTTGAACCAGAGTCACTCTCCTCGAGTGCATTACGATCCAAAGCAATTAAAATAGGCTTATGCGCTGATACTTCGGATAAATTAAAACACCTTACCTTTCGATTGCCGCTAAGTAAGTCAACAGGTGGCATTTTGCTATCGCACTCTGAGGATTTGAAACTACAACGGGGAGCGAAGGGGCAACCTGGTGGCAAATCCCATGGTTCAACAGCGGACCCCGGAATTGCTTTCGGGCGATAAGCCCTAGAAGTAGCTCTTGGCACCGCCTCAAGTAATCCACGAGTATATGGATGCGCTGGGTTAGAGAAGACATCTGAGACTTCGCCCTGTTCGATAATCCTTCCCCCATACATGACAGCTACTTGATCGACTATTGATCGGACAACTCCCAAATCGTGACTGACATAGACGAGTGCTGTATTGGTTTCTTTAATCAATTTTTGAATAACCAAAATCAATTTAGACTGCGTGGTCACGTCTAAGCCTGTTGTCGGCTCATCCATAACAATAATTTTTGGTTTACAAATTAGCGCTAAAGCTATGGCAATGCGTTGCTGCTGGCCACCACTCAATTCAAATGGGTAGCGCCGTTGAAATACAAGATCGCTGGGTAATTGGGTCATTTCTAAGACTTCAGCAATACGATCCTTCGGATTACTTTCGTCTGGGACATGAATAGCCAGCATCTCTCGAAGAGATTCGCCAATGCGCATATTTGGGTTTAGGCCGGTAGAGGGGTCTTGTGGCACATAAGCTATTTTGTTACCCCTACGACTCCTGAGAGCATTTGTTGGCAGTAAAAGTAGATTTTCTCCTTCGAGATAAACAGATCCCGAAGTAATTTTTGTTCCTTCCCGGCTAAATCCAAGTAGTGCCATTGCTACAGTCGTTTTACCTGAGCCAGATTCACCCACAATTCCAAAAGTTTGTCCTCGCTGAATATCAAAACTAACATCATCAATAATTGTAAACTGCGAATTATTATCTTGAACCTGTATTTTTTCTACCGTAAGTAGATTGGAATCTTTTGGCAATTTGTCACTAATTTCATTACCATTGCTAGTTATCATCACTCAATACCTAATTTGATAGGATCTTTTCGTTTCTCCTGCAAACCATCAAGAGCCAGATTTATGCCAATCATTAAAATTGCCAAAGATAAGACTGGCAAAGCTATCGACAATGGATTAATAGTTAATGCCATTCTATTTTCGCTAATAATGAGGCCCCAATCCGATGCAGGGGGCTGAATGCCTAAGCCTAAAAAACTTAAACTTGCAACGAGTAAAATGGAAGCCGGGATGCGCACACCTGCGTCGACAAGGAATGGGGGCATCACGGAGGGGCGAATCTCCCGAAACATAATGAAAAGTTTCCCTTCGCCCCGCGATTCAGCTACCTCAACATAAGAGGATTCTCGAGCCACCTGGGCCGCAGATCTGACCAGCCGAAATACGCGAGGAAGGTTAACCGTGGAAAGTGCTAAAACTAAGACCCAGAAACTTGGTCCAAGTGCTGCGACGAGTAGAAGCATTAGCACAAGTGAAGGAAAGCCAATCAATACTTCACTAAACCAAGTTAATGTTGAATCGATTTTCCCGCGTGAATATACCGAAAAAAGTCCCAAAAATAGACCCATCATGGCGCCAAACAAATAACCTAAGATTGAGATCATCAGGGCATATCTTCCGCCGACCAAGAATCTGCTCAGTGAGTCACGGCCATAAGAATCTAATCCAAATGGAAACCCTTCATATGGGACCGCGAAAGCTTCTCCAATAAATTCATCAGGGTCATATGGCGCAAAAAAAGAACCAAAAATAGATACACTTAGAATAAATAGAACCATAGTAATTCCAACACGTGTGGATATGGAAGTTTTTGAAAGAAAATTCATTAGGACAACCTCAATGAGCGTAATTTTGGATTGGTAAAATAAATAATTATGTCAACAATGAAATTAGCAATAACATATGTTCCACCTAAAATAATTGCGTACGCTTGCACTAGAGGATAATCTCTGCCTGCAACTGCGCTCACAAAACCACTTCCAATTCCTGGGTAACCAAAGAGATATTCGACTACAACCATGCCTCCTACAAAGAGTCCAGCTGCAATCGCAAAAATCTGCAAAGTAGGTGCAAGTGCACTTGGCAATAAATATTTACGGATAATTCTTCGCTCGGGTATGCCACGCAATCTGGCAGTAATTACAAAATTTGTTTTGAGCACTTCAATTACGCCAACTCGAACAAGCCTCATAGTAACGCCAATCATCGATAGCAACAATGTAGTTACTGGAAGCACCAAATTGATCGGCGTAACAGTAAAACTTACTGCTGGAAGAATTGGGATTACAAAACAAAATATAACAATTAAAATTGCTCCTAATACAAATTCAGGAAGTGCAATAAATAAAAGACCCACGACCTGGATAGATTTATCAACTTTTGAGCCTGCACGCAATGCGGTATATGTGCCAATTAATAGCGTCAGAATAATCAACAATGCTAGTGATACTGATGCAAGAATTGCCGAGTTTTTCAGAGGAGAAATAATTAGCTCAGAAACAGGAGTTCCAAGAGTCCCTACATTGCTGAATCCATCTAAGCCTTGCGTTACAGAACGTCCAAAATCTAATTGAAGTGCATTTCCTATCCAGTTTACATAACGGGTAAGTATAGGTTCGTTTAAACCTAGTGCTTCCTGGATAATTAATACCTTCTCCGGCTTAGCGTCTTTACCAAGGATTGCGATGGCTGGGTTGCCAGGCAATAAATTGGTAGCTAAAAACACAAGAGCTGTCAATGCTCCGATTGAAGCGGCAACAAGACCGATTCGCCGGAGAAGGTAATTAATCATTACTTGGTAATACCTATTTCACAAAGAAACCAGAGAAATCGAACCCATTTAGAGATCTAATAGGGCTGTTCTCTTGACCTCCTATTTTTGAAGAGTAAAGACTTTGGCTTGTCTCAAAGGCCCAGACAACATAAGGACCATCGTTGTGGAAGATAAGCATCATCTCTCTAGTAATTTCATCACGCTTCTTCGGATCACCTTGTGCAGCTGCGGCCTTAAATAGCTTCGTTGCCTTTTCAGTGGCCCAACTGGTGTACTGATAGTCACCAGAGTCTAGATTGAAGCATGCATTCCACAGCGTTAGGATTGGGCGATAATTCCAATACTCATTATGGAACGCTTGAACACCATAACCCTTTGTAAAGTATTGATCCGCAGGCTGAGTAACAACTTGAACCTTTATACCTGCTTTCTTTGCTTGCTGAGCAAACACAGTGCTATGAGTAATTTGGGCAGGCCAAATATCTGCTGTATAAAGTTTCAGAGTTGATTTCTCTAACCCAGCCTTCTTCCAAAGAGCTTTGGCTTTCTCAGGGTCATATGCTCTTTGCTTTAGATCTTTTGGATATCCTGAATCGAATACACCGAACATGTCATTTCCTATTTTTCCTTTACCGTCATAAGAAAGTCGGTTCATTGTGGTTCTATCAGTCGCTAGTTTCATAGCTAACCTTACATTTGGATCATTAAACGGCTTAAGCTTGGCGTTCATGAGTAACGGCTGCATGGTTCCAGTTTGGCTTGTAAAAACGAGAATATTGGAATCAGATGCAACTGCTTTACCATCTGCCGCTGTTGTTGGATAAATTGTATCTAGTGCACCTGTTTTCAAGCCATTTAAACGAGCTGCTGCATCAGGGACATTGATTATTTCAACAGTGTCCAAGTATGGGCGTCCGCCACCTATCCAGCAATTCGCATTCCGGCCTAGGATTACCTTTTGAGCATCACCGCTTACATATTTAAATGGACCCGTGCCGTTGAGACTTTCAAAGGAAGTCGTTCCCGCCTTAATTATCGATACGCCTTTTGTAGCGAATTGATTAGGTAGGATTGAGTAAGGGTAAAGCATTGGAATTTCTAAAGTGTATGCGTCAATTTTCCTCAAAAGGGATCCATCAATCATCGCAAGAGTTGACCTAGCCTCAGCTGCTGTTTTCGGATCTTGAATCCTCTTGATTGAATAAATCACATCATCAACGGTTAGAGTGCTTCCGTCGTGGAATTTCACGCCGCTCTTTATTTTCAAGGTCCAAACAGTTGCTGATTTATTTGACTCACAACTTTCAGCAATCTTTGGATATAATTTACCACTCTTGTCATACCAAAAAAGTAAATCAAAAACGTTAAAATTTCTCATAACGTCTTGGTTTCCTGGTGGTGCTACATGTGGATCAAGTACTGAAGCCGCACCAAACGGTGTACCTACTCTTAAGGTTCCGCCGGGCTTGGCTGCTCCTGCCTCAGATAGTAAAATTGGAGAAAGTAGTCCCGAGATCGGCATCAGTGCACCTAATGCACCAGCGCCCTTTAGTATTTGTCGCCTGGATATACGACCTTCACCCAAGTTGCTATTAATAGTTTCAATTTCATTCATTACCGCTCCTTAAGAGCCGTGGAAACGTATTTCGGATCTTTGACTCTTTAGCAAAGATATGGCAGAGTGACCCAAGAGTCAACCGACTGGACGGTAGATTTTACTCCGCTTATTATGAGCAGCTGTGGAGTCACTTTTGAAAGTAGGTCCTAAACCGCATGGTCCTTGGTTGGGAGACGCTTTCGGCCTATGGCATCCCTGTTGCTCGGCATCTGAAAGCAGAAAATCTCTTTCAGGCCCAGGCCTTTGCTGCCTTATTAGGGGGAATTGCTGTCTGCCTGAAAGCAGACACAAATGAACATAAGGCAGCAAATGGCCTCGTTTTTGTTGGGGCCACAGCGGGGGCGAGTTTGAACTCAGCTTGGCGAAAACTCGAAGAAAACTCTGATCTGCAAGGCCTGGGTCCCCCTTTTCTAATCCAGGAGCTTGTCCCCCCAGGGCCAGAGCTCTTTGCTGGAGTGATTAATGACCCCGACTTTGGCCAAGTAATAGTCGCGGGACTAGGTGGACGCCTTGTTGAGGCAATTGGCCGCAGGACCCTCAGGGTCCTGCCAATCACAAAAGAAGATTCCGTAGCAATGGTTGCAGAACTATCCCTTGAAAATTTGCAACTACCAAAAAGTCTTGCGAGTTTTTCGGATGCATTGTTTAATCTTTCGAAATTGGTTATTGATCACCCTGAAATAGATGAGTTAGACCTAAATCCAATTATCCTTGGGGAAATCTCAATCACAGTTGTTGATCTAAGAATAATTCTACAAAAATCTAATCCGAACAAAGTAAAATCTATTGACGCTTTACTCGGGGATGCTCGTCCCTCTATTTCCCGATTAATATCTCCAAAATCTGTCGCGGTTATAGGTGCGAGTTCGGATACTTCAAAACCAGGAGGACGGGCATTTGACTACCTATTGAGATTAGCTCCAGACGTTTCTCTATATCCCGTGAACTCTAAAGGTGGAGAAATCAATGGTGTGAGAGTGTTTAAGTCAATCTCTGAATTACCCATTGGAATTGATACTGCCATTATTGCTACTCCAGCAAGTTCTATTCCCGCATTGATACAAGAACTTGGAAAGCAAGAAATTTCAACTGCGGTGGTTTTCGGCAGTGGCTTTAGCGAGACAGGAAATAAACCCCTTGAGCTGGAGGTCTTTGATGCCGCACGGAAAAATGGTGTCAGGATCTGCGGCGTAAATGGAATGGGATTAATCGGGGATGTACCACTCACTTTTAGCCAAGCGCTATTGGCAGAATCATTTTCTGGAGGAGTTTCTTTCCTAACACAGAGCGGAGCTATCGGGGGCTCTCTCTTAATTGGTGCATGGTCTCACGGCTTAGGAACTGCAAGGTTTATTTCTGTAGGAAATGAAACAGATTTAGGACTTCACGATTTTCTCGATTTTCTAATTTATGATGAATCTACAAAAGTGATTGGCATTTTCTTGGAAGGTTTGCGTGATGGAGACAAATTTAGAGCCGCTCTAAAAAAATGTAAATCGGTTGGGAAGAAAGTAGTCATACTTCGTGCTGGTCGAAGTGCGGTAGGTGCCGAATCAGTACTTAGCCACACTGGTGCATTGGCAGGAAGCGAGGCCGTTTACAATCAAGTTTTCAAAAATGAAGGTGTAGTCACAGTCTCAGATATTGACGAATTACTGGGTGCTTGTGAAGCTTTAGAGTGGCAGCCACAGTCGGCCGGAATAAGAGTAGGCGTACTTTCAACTTCTGGAGGAGGATGTTCTTTAATTGCCGACCACTTAACCGACTTAGGATTCGAGATACCAGAACTTAGCTCAGAAACACAAGAAGATCTAAAATTGATACTTCCAGCTTTTGCTCCTAAGAAAAATCCTATTGATACGACAGGAACTATTGCAGGTGATCCTTCGCTCTTGGGCCGGATAATTTTGCCGGTAATCAATTCTCCCAAAATAGATTCCGTCATAATTGGAATCTCAGCACTAGTTGGTGAAGCTGCAACACATATAGCGAAAAGCATTGTGGAGGCGTCAATCCATTCGAATAAACCAATAGTTGTTGCTTGGATGTTGCCAGAATCAGCGGTCGCAGAACCGTTCAAAATACTCCGAGAGAATCGAATTCCTGTCTTTCCTTCTATTAGGGCGGCTTGTAAGGCTCTAGCAGCCCTTACGCCACAACTCAATGAAGGGAACAATTAAAGTGGCTAACTCGCTAGAAAGTTTATTCATTAAAGCAAAGCCACTTTTGGGTACAGAATTAGCAAGATTCCCCTGGGCGGTCGAAGAAGGACAAGTCACCCAATTTCAGAAGTCTTTACATGTTGATGGTGTCGACTTCGTTTCAAAGAGAGAAGTTCCTCTTGCTTATTCCGTCTCGATAGGTTTGTGGGGACTTCCACATTATGCGCTCTTAAAGAATATCGGTTTAGACGTAAAAAACGTGGTACACGGAGAACAAAGTTTTGAATTAATTGAACCTTTACAAGTTGGTGACTCGTATGTCATCTCACAGAAACTTTCTAGTTTATTTCTCAAGGAAAGCTCCAAATATAAACAAATGTTGTTGCTTACAATTCAGTCAGTCGTCATAGATTCTCATGGAACCGTCTTTATTCGGAAAAATCACACCTCAATTCAGTTGGAACAAAATGAATAAAAAATCTAAAGACGTTAATTGGGAGCAAATCTTCAAGGAAGGAGATTGCGCAATTGAACATCAAATTGGACCAATTGAACTTCAAAGCATCGTTCAGTACGCAGGAGCCAGCGGTGATTTTAATCCAATTCACTTTGATCAAGACTTCGCACGCTCACTTGGTTTCCCAAGTGTATTTGTGATGGGTATGTTACCGGGCGCTATTCTGGCAGAATTTGCTAGAGATTGGCTTTCCCCTTTGCAAATTAATTATATAAAGTTTAGATTTGTAGACAAGATCTGGCCTCATGAATTACTCATTCTTGGTGGTGAAGTAAAACAAGTTTATTCTGATTCTCTTCCCTTTATTGAAGCACATTTGTGGATGAAAGCGTCAGATGGATCAATAAAGATTAAGGCGAATTGCACGGCAATCGACCTTGCAGTTAATGAAAAGAATGATCCGTTAAATAATCGGAAAGGGTAATACAAAAAAGGGATAGTGAATTATTCTAAAACTAGTCAATGTAAGTTAAATCAAAACAATCGAAAGGAATGTTCAGATGAACGATGCTAAGCAAGTTGATTTTTCGAATCCGCTGAAAAAAATCTGGAATGAAAACGGATGTGCTATAGGAGGCTGGGTGCTTGGAACAGATCCAGTGATGGCCGAGGCTACCGCTTTAGCCGGGTTTGATTGGGTTTGCATTGACATGCAACATGGGTGGATTGGTTTAGAGACATTACCTAAACTAATTCAAAGCGTTGCTTTGGCAGGAGCTGTACCTATCGTACGAGTTCCTGCAAACGAGATCTGGTTGATTGGTCGTGCGCTTGACGCGGGGGCCTACGGTGTAATGGTTCCACTGGTCAATACTGCAGAGCAAGCAGCAAGAGCTGTTGCTGCTTGTCGGTATATGCCAAGAGGCGGACGAAGTGTTGGTGCGTATCGGCCCGCTCCTTTAATCGCCTCATCACCCCAGCAAGCCGATAGAGAGATTATTTGTATGGTACAAATTGAATCCAAACAGGCACTCGACAATTTGGAAGACATTTGTAAAGTGCCTGGGGTTGATGTCGTTTACATTGGTCCCGGAGATCTTGCTCTTTCCATGGGTTTAAAATCACGGGCAGAAATAGATACAACAGTTTTTGAAAAAGTGAAAAATACAGCGTTAAAAAATGGCGTCATGCCGGCCATGCATGGTGAATCTGGCAATGAAGCTCTTTGGGCCATAGAAAACGGATTTCGGGTTACAACAGCCGGTGCAGACATTGACTATGTATACATCGAGGCTCGAGAAGCCCTCGCTATAGCAAAAGGGGTTTCTCCCGATGATGTAAAAAACAAGTCATGGCCTGCGAGGGTTCCCCGGATTGCTATTGGGCCTCCTTCCCAGGTTCACGAATAAAGAGGGTTCCACATGCGCCTACTTAGGTTCCAAAAGGATTCAGAAATTTGCATAGGAGCAATCTTCGAAAATCAAATCGTGGATGTTGCACATGCTTGTAGGATCGCAAAAATACCAACTCCAATTTCGGTTTTAGCAACACTTGAAGATCAATTATGTCGCGAAGCTATTTTAAGTGCTTTTGCTACACAGTCTGAAGCAATCATTAAAACTGAAGTTAAACTATTGGCGCCAATTGAACGTCCTGGGAAAATATTCGCTCTTGCAGCAAATTATGAGGCACATGCTTATGAGGTTGGACTTAAGGCTCGAGACAAAAAAACTTATGTTCCTAAAGTTTTTCCTAAGCTGTCTAGCTCTTTGGTCGGGCCACATGAAAATATTGAAATACCATCTGTTTCCGACATGGTGGATTACGAAGTGGAAATTGCTGTTGTCATTGGAAAGCGCGCTGACAGGGTATTAGAAAAAGATGCCATCGATTATGTTGCCGGGTGGATGGCATTTAATGATGTGACAGCGAGGCGAATGACCTTCCCTGGCAATCCAATCTTTACAACTGAAGATGAGTCATGGCACTTCTTATACGGTAAATGGTGCAACGGATTCTCGATAGCTGGTCCTTGGCTCGTTAGCAGAGACGAAATCCCAGATCCCAATAATCTTAAAATGGAACTATCTGTAAATGGCGAGATTAGGCAATCCGCCCTTGTTGGCGATATGACATTTACCATCAAGGAAGCCATTGCCTTTATTTCAAGTATTTGCGTTTTAGAACCTGGAGACGTAATAAGCATGGGTACTCCGGCTGGAATTGGTGAGATGGGAGCAGGGTGCCTTGCCGTTGGAGACTTGGTCGAATTGAGCATTGAGTCATTAGGTAGCCAATCAAGCCGAGTAGTGAGACAGAAAATCTTGGAATCTGCTTAGTGCCAATCCGAGTCGCCTTGGTAGGAGCAGGGGCACATGGACACTCCCATGCCTCTGCAATGAATTATTTAGGCACAAATGGGATGGACATAAAATATGAGCTTGTCGTTGATGAAAATCCAGCTCGAGCAGCAATTTTAGCCGCAGAATTTAAGATTCCTCATTCTGGGGATTTAGGCTTGTTATCTAGTTTCTCTGGTGACGGTGTTGATATTTGCACTCCAACCCACACGCATTTGGAAATTGCCGAAATTTGCGTCAACCTTGGATTACCTGTTCTCATAGATAAACCTCTATCACAAAATTTTCATGACGCGGATTTCATTATCAACACTTTCAAGAATGCTAAGGTGCCCCTGCAAATTGGGTACTCAACCCGCTTTGATCCCCTGCTTTCTCGATTGAAACAATCAATCTCAGATGGAGTAATTGGGATACCAGGATTAGTCACGATCAATCACTTACAAGGATATTCCTGGGCCAACGGATGGAGCGCATGGCAACAGAATGGTCAGAAAAGTGGCGGTCGAATAATTCACTTTGGGATTCATGATTTAGATTTCGCGTGCTGGGTCATGGAATCTCGGCCGATTTCAGTAAGAACCATAGCTAGTAAGAAAATTGATCAAGCCATCGCATCTTGGACATCATATTCAGCACAAATCTTTTTTGAAAGCGGTGCTCTGGCACTTGTCACTGGTAATTGGGATGTGATTCCCGCAAACTATTGGAGAAAAACATGCTCAGTAATTGGGTCAACCGGATCAATTAAATATGACAGTGCAGATGATGAGATTTCACTAAGTAGCCAGAATACCGAACCTGTCGGATATCTCGCCTCGATCATAAATGAACTCAAGCACTGGAGGGAATGCCTGGTTGGGAACACTGAACCAATAGTTTCCTTAGAGCAAGCACGAATGTCACTTGCTTTAGCAGTGGCAGCGCAAAATTCGGCAGAAAATCATGGGGCTACAGTGCAGATTGAAGAGATTCTCCATGGATCAAAATAGAAATATTCGTGTTCTTATGGCAGGTGCCGTTCGGCACGCCTTTGACTATGCACCCATTATTACCAGTCATCCAAGGATGAAATTAGTTGGGATCGCAGAAGAGTCTGATGCTGATTTATGGAAGATTGATCTTGCCCGTGAATTAGCAAAAAAGTGTGGAACCTCGTTCTTTTCAATCGAAGATGCACTCTCTCGGAAAGATATTGACTTGGTTGTAATAACTACCGAGCCGACTAGACACACATCTCTTGCAATACAAGCTATCAAGGCTGGGAAAAACATCATCGTGGATAAGCCCGTCGCGACTTCAATCGCCGATGCCGAAAAGTTAGCAAGAACGATTGAAGAGAGTAATTTGGTGGCATCATATTTTCACCGTTTGTTTGAACCCACCGTTGAGCGGGCAAAAGAGTTCATTCAAAGTGGGCAACTAGGTTTACCTCTTACTTTAGACCTTACGTGGATCTCTTCAAATTCTTTGGCTGACGAAGGCGGCGAGATAGTCACAGGAAAACAATTATCAGGCGGAGGCGAGATTAGAAACTTTCTAGGCTATCCACTCGATATTGTTTTATGGCTCACTGATCTAAAACCGGTCAGAGTTTATGCTGCTAGTAATTCGATAACATCAAAAGATCATGCTGCAAGTGGCGTCGAGAACTTAGCAACAATCGTATTAGCAATGGAATCTGGCGTTCGAGCCAACATTACGGTTGGCCGAGGACCCAACGCTGGGAATGGCATATTTACAACTTCAATTGTAGGAAGCCATGGGTTTTTATCGGTGAATGAGAATAGGCCAACTCTAGAGATCGCAACGACCGCAAAAGACTTTAAATCTTCAATCAATTTTGAACAGGAAAATTTCGAAAAGCTTTTTAATCTTTTCTTAAATGACTTTGTCTCAGCACTTGATGGAAAAACTCACGTGCGAAGAACTCTCCTCGATGGATGCAGGATTGCCGGACTGATTGACTTAGCCTGTACTTCTGCGTCTACTAGCCAACCAGTTGCTGTAAATTTTTAATAGTTTGCTCCTTGAGAGAGTCCGGATTGCCAATAAAACCCGCCTTAAACTATTAAGGACACTTTCTTTGCTGCTTCTATCGCAGAACTTACGGCAACTTCCATATTGGCCCAACTGCCAAGATAATCGCCTGCTAAGAAAATTCTCGGCATTGGGATTTCAAGATCATCCTGAAGAAGATGCCTCCCAGGTTGCCCATACGGAACTATTCTTGGCCACCTCTTTATAAGAACTTCCTTGACATTGACTCGCAAAGTTGGAAAAAGTTCATAAATGCCTTTGAGGAGTGCTTCTTCTATCTCTGCATCCGAGGAATTCAACAGAACTCGAGCTCTTTCGCCACCTAAATACGCCAATATGCTGCCACCAGGCTCTCTTTTCGTAGAGTTCCGCAGAGAATTTGCGACATTTATAAATACAGTTGTGCTTCCTTTGGGAGTAACCATTGCATAAATGTTGTCATAAGGCATAACAGTTGATTCGCAAGTGAGAACAGATGCGAGTACCGCCGGTCCATATCGAACCTCGCCCAAGGCCTGCGAGAGTTTTACTGGGAGACTATCAACTATCTCTTTAGTGATATCCGCGGGAGTAGTTACAATCGCGGTTTTTGCCCTGACTCTATATTTTTCTGTGCCAATGCTGTATTCGACTTCAACTCCATCTTCATCAGGAGTAACTCTTAAAACTCGTGCGTTTCGTAATATAGGTCTACCAATTCTTTCTGCAAGTTCATTTGTTAAACGCGCAGAACCACCCACAAGGTTATGATTCAAAATACTTTTCTTTCCATCCCACTGATACGCAAAACTTCCAAGTGCGGCGTTAGCAGAAATTGTTTCTAATTCTGCACCAATTCGATTTGCAGCCGTGGCGCGCATGATTTCATCAACATCAGGATGCATCTTGCCAAGAAAATCAAAAAAACTCCGATCGCCCTCAAATTTAGCGAGACGCTTTTCTGTATCGCGTGCGGACTCTCCGGGCCTTGGCTTAGCGATTTTATGATACTTATAAACTGCTTTTCTTATACGAATACCTGCGAGGAGGAGGGATTTCCTTGCACTTAAACTCAAAGGTAAGCGAAGAGGATATGTCTCAATTCTCCCACTGGAAAGAATCTTTTTTTGAAATGCCATGGCTGTTGTGCTGCCTGGAATAAAAATTGTTTTCAAGCCTAGCTCTTCAACTAAATCCCTAACCTGAGACTTTCCAGAACTAAAAACTCCCGCACCAAGATTTAACCAATACCCATCTCGTTGCAGGGAATAGAGTCTCCCACCGATTCTGTCCTCTGACTCAAGAACCAAAATCTCCTTTTCCCGCAAATGCCATGCAGCAGTGAGTCCAGATAGGCCCCCACCAATTATTACGGTGTCATAAATTGGGGTTTCAGATCTGATCACGGCTTCCATGCGATTGCATCAATCTCCACAAGCAATTTTTTATCAGCTAGGCGAGCGATTTCCACTCCGGTAACAGCTGGAAATGGTTCTGATAAAAACTCCTCTCGGACTCCTGCTAATTTTGCGACATCATCAATATGTTGATAGAAATATACCAATTTTACTAAATCTGAATAATCGGCACCGGCTGCGTGAAGAATTTCTCCCAAGTTTCGGAATATTTGTCTAACTTGTTCTCTAATGTCTCCTTCACCAATGATTTGATTTGTTTGATCAGTCGATACCTGCCCTGTAATGAAGAGAAATTCTCCTGCCTTTAAAGCAGTTGAATACGGTGCGACAGGATTAAATTTAGGAACATTTGGAACATCAATTTTTATTTTTGCAGACATATTGCACCTTTTCTTTATAGTTTAAATGGGTTGGCAGGGCGAAGTCCGGTTGAAAAAATAACACTCTTAATTTCAGTGTAGGCATCTAGAGCTTCAATGGAGAGCTCTCGGCCAAATCCAGATTGTTTATATCCCCCGAAACTGACTCCTGGAAAGGCGGTATATGGGGTATTCAAACCAATCATTCCTGATTGAATACGCCTTGCTAATCTGTGTGCGCGCGAACCATCTCTCGTCCATACGCTAGCGAATAGACCATAATCTGTTGAGTTCGCCATTTCTATGGCTTCTTCTTCATTTTTAAAAGTCTGCACTATAACCACTGGTCCAAAGACCTCTTCTTGCTCTATATCGTCGCCTTTTTTTACATTAGTAATTATCGTTGGAGGATAGAAAAAGCCCTCACCAATAGGAATAACACCACCTAGGAGTACTTGTGCACCTGCTGCCTTGGCATTTAGTACGAAAGAGTGAACTCGTTGACGATGTTCTTCTGAAATTAGTGAACCAACTTGTGTTTTTGGATCTAGGGGGTCACCAGTGACAATTTTCTCAGCACTCTTTACTAGTTCTACAACAAATTCTTCAAAAATACTTTCTTCCACTAGAATTCGCGATCTCGCTTCACAACTTTGCCCTGCGGCATAGAAGATTGACCAGCAAGCGCTAGGAATTGCATCTCCTAGATCCGCATCTCCAAAAATAATATTCGGACTTTTACCACCTAGTTCTAAAGTTAAACGCTTAATGGGCGAAGAAGCTAGACGCATAACTTCACTACCAGTTGCAGTTGATCCAGTGAATGCAACTTTGTCTACATCCTTATGTCCGACAAGCATTGCTCCTAAATCAGCACCCCCGGGAAGTACATTCAAAACTCCTTCAGGAACTCCTGCTTCATGAAGAGTTTCTGCCAGAAGCAGTGCACTGATTGGCGTTTTGAGATCAGGCTTTAACACAATTGCACAACCTGCCGCAAGAGCTGGAGCGAGTTTCCACATCGTCATCAATAATGGGTAATTCCAAGGAACTATCTGAACACAAACTCCAACAGCCTCACGCAAAGAGTAAGTTAATAGCGATCCCCCAAGAGTGGCTGAACTTCCTGTTTGAGCGCCGACAACTGAGGCATAAAAACGCAGAGTTTCTATTGCACCCCCAATCTCGCCGTTCACACTAGAAATCGCTTTTCCAACATTGCGCGCTTCTAATTCTGCAAATTCAATTCGACGGGCATCAAGCAAATCTGCNGCGCGGTGCAAAATGCGCCCGCGCTCGGTAGGAGTTGTTCTTCCCCATGGCCCNAGNAGAGATTGGCGTGCGCGTAAGACCGCCTCATTCACATCACTTTGATTAGCGACAAAGAGTTCTGCAAGGTCATTTCCGGTTGCAGGCTCTTTAAGTACAAGTAACTTGCGACCTTCCCCAGGCAAAAATGAACCAGAAATCCAAGGAGAATACTGATGAAGCTCAGTCACTTAATCCCCCATTCCTTCTCTACTCGGGTGAGCGCTCTACTTAACTTTGTAATCAATTCATCAATCTCTGATTCTGTGATTATGAGTGGTGGAGTGATTAGTAAAGTGCTACCAGGCTCGAGAGCCGCAAGAACTAGACCCTCTTCACGACAGGCACTGCGCACTGCGAATCCAAGCTTGCTAGGTGGCGTACTCAAAGCTTTTGTTTTCTTATCCAAAACTATTTCTACNCCGCACATCAGACCNAGTCCCCTAACATCACCAATTGAAGGGTGCTTGAGCATTAATTTANTAAGTGAATCCTTAAGGTATTTNCCGTTGGTTTCGGAACGAGAGACCAANTTCTCCTCTTCAATAACTTTGATTGACTCAAGCGCAACTGCGCAAGCAACTGGGTGTCCTCCGAAGGTATGACCATGCCAAAAAACCCCCTCAGGTCTTCCAGAAAATTGATCGGCGATATGAGTTCCAACAATCGTTGCACCGATTGGTATGTAACCCGATGAAAGGCCTTTTGAAAGCGTCATAATATCTGGGACGACCCCCCAGTGATCACAGGCAAACATCTTGCCTGTTCTTCCTAGTCCAGTAATGACTTCATCTGCNATTAAGAGGATTCCGTACTTATCGCACGTTTCTCTCAATCTTTGCATGTATCCATCGGGAGGAATTGATACACCTATCGCACTTGTTGCAGGATCTACAATAATTGCCGAAATTGTTTCAGGGCGCTCTCTCAAGATGATTTGTTCAAATTCNTCAACACANTTTAGAGAGCATTCATCGGCACACATCTGACATCGATATGGGTAAGGTGGGGAAACAAATCGTCCCATTGCAGGAAAGGGTTCATAGATGTAATTGCGGGTAGCGTAAAAGTGGCCATCAACAGCCATGGCACCATAAGTGCAGCCGTGGTAAGCGCCATATCGGCTAATTACTTTTGTTCGGTGAATGTCACCTTTCAAAATGTGATACTGCTTGGCAATTTTTAGAGCTGCTTCCACAGCCTCACTTCCGCCAGCCGAATAATGTACTCGCGATAAATTACCAGGAGTGATTTCAGCTAACTTNGTTGCTAATTGAATACTAGCGGGTGTCAAATATCTAAAGGTATCGACAAACTCAACTTGATTAAGTTGCTCTGTAATTGCTTTTATCAATCTTGGATGTTTATGGCCAACAGCGCTTGCTTCGAGTGCTCCCAATGCATCTAAATACTCGCGTCCTTCTATATCGGTGATCCAACAACCGTTGCTCCCAACGATAATTGGTGCTTCTTCACCAGAAACTAATCCGTCTGCTGGTTGGTAAGCAATCCAAAGATTCTCCAGGTTTGACTTCCTTAACGCGACAATCTCTTCTTCTCGATCAACCCTCATGGCGTTTCATGTTTTCTCCTTAGACTCCACATCTGTATAGATCTCTCAGCATCTGTGGCAACCTGCCATGTTGTATCCACTGTCGTGATTAAAGATCTCTTCATAGCTCTTGCTAAAGCAGGATCTTTTGCAACTTGATGTGCCAGATCTAGAGCTCTTTGATCCACTTCTGTGTCATCAAGTGCCTCCCAAGCCAGGCCCAATTGCAATGCTCTCTCCCCAGATATGGGTGAGGAAAAGAAAGATGTCGCAGCGGCGACTTCTCTTGAAGCACTCCGAGTTAGAAGATTGAAGTGCCCACCACCTGGATGCATCCCAATCGGAGCAAATCCTGATACGAGTTTTGCAGTCAGACTTACGATACGCACATCAGCAGCAAGGGCAAGATTAAAACCAGCGCCAACAGCAGCTCCTCGAACTGCAGCAATGACGGGAACTTTTACAGAACCTATTCTTGCGACAGCATCATAGATTGATGAAAGTAAAATGAAATTTTCAGATTGGAGTGGATCGGCCCCGGCTTCATCTAAAATTGAGCGCACCGCTCCTGAACAAAAGTGACCATCGGCGCCTCGAATTACTAATGCACCGCAGGACAAATCTTTATCAATTGCATCACAGTACTTTGAAATTAATGAAAAGGTATTTCTATCGAGGGCATTCCTCCGCGTTGGATCATTAATAGTGATTGTTGCGACGGGACCATCGTGCTCTAAAATTATCGGTAGAGTTGAATTGTCTGCACTCATGTAGAAATCATTCCGCGAATCGCATTAACAATCCGATCTACGCTTGGCATCCATTGTTCCTCTAAACACTTTGCAAATGGGACTGGAGTCAGTTCAGAACTAAGCGTTCTCGGTGGAGATTTAAAACTTTCAAATAAGTTCGTCGCAGAGGTTGCGACTAATGATGCCCCCCAACTACCTGGCTCTGAACTTTCCTGTACACAGATCAAACGGCCAGTCTTTTTTATGCTTTTAAAAATAGTTTCGGTATCCATCGGAAGAATTGTTCTTGGATCAATTAGTTCGACATCAATCCCCTCACCGGCAAGGATCTCTGAGGCTTCCTCCGAGCGCTTTCTCATAAGTTGAGAGGCAACGACGGTAATATCGGCACCGGTTCGAACGACGCTCGCAACACCAATGGGAACTAGTTTTCCAACCTCGATATCGCCTCTATCCTCGTACAGAGCTTTATGTTCGAAAACAAGCACTGGATTATCATTTCTGATTGCAGATTTTAAAATGCCATAGAGATCTGCTGGCGTGCTTGGCGCGCAGATTATTAATCCAGCATGGTTGAGAAACCAATTCTCTACATTCTGCGAATGCTGAGCACCAAACCCGATGCTTCCACCATTAGCGAATCTAATTGTCACAGGCATAGCCACTTGCCCACCCGTTTGATACCGGAATTTAGCTAATTGATTTGCAATCTGGTCATAACAAACACCAGCAAAATCTGCAAACATAATCTCTGCGACTGGGCGCAGACCGGTTGCTGCTGCACCGATTGCACATCCAATAATTGCTTGCTCTGCAATAGGGGTATCAAAAATCCTAGATCCCCCAAATTGTTCATATAACCCATCAGTTGCTTTGAAAACGCCACCCGGTTTTCCAACATCCTCACCAATGAGAAAAACATTTACATCGCGCTCTAATTCCTCAGCTAAGGCAAGTGCTACTGCTTTCCGATATGCAATTCTTGGTAGCACTTCGCTCATACCATCACATCCTCAAACAGTGCAGCACGAGATGGTTCCGGCCAAGACATTGCTATATCTACAGCCTCTGAAACTTCACGATCAACTTCATCACGAAGATTATTCAAGTCAATCTGTGAGATCCCGTTAAGTAATAAAACCTTCTCAAATTGCGCAATTGGATCTCGCAACATCCATGCCTCTACCTCTTCCTTTGGACGACCTACATCTACTCGAGCAGAATGACCCTTTTGACGATAAGTCACAGCTTCTATAAATGCTGGTCCTGCTCCACTTCTTGCATGCAAAATTGCTGCTTCGGCAACCTCGCGGACGGCAAGGACATCATTGCCATCAACTTGTTCGGACCAGATGCCATAAGAAGCTCCACGTTCGACAAGATTTACAGTTGATGTAGTTTCTGCGATTGGTGAGTACTCACCCCATAAATTATTTTCACAAACAAATACAATAGGAAGCTTCCAAACCGCTGACATATTAAGTGTTTCGTGAAAAGCGCCGATGTTGGTGGACCCATCTCCAAAAAATGTCACACTTACATCTTTAGTTCCACGATATTTTGCAGTAAATGCAGCCCCAGCCGAGATTGGTAGATGCGCACCCACCACAGCGAACGATCCTAGAACTCCCACTGAGAAATCAGTTAAGTGCATTGAGCCGCCCTTGCCCTTGCAAATTCCGTTTTCTCTGCCAAGCAATTCGCCAAATAATTTATCTATTTTTGAACCTTTTGCAATTACTGCGCCATGGCCTCTGTAGGTGCATGTGAGTGTGTCACTCAAGCTCAATAAACTACATACTCCTGCTGTTACTGCTTCTTGGCCATTAGCCAAATGTAAACCACCGCGAATTAAGCCTTCCTTATATAGCTTCTCGGAATAGTCTTCAAATACACGCGTCAAAACCATCATTCGGTACAAGGACATTAAGCCTTGAGTGTCCTCTGTAAAATTACTCATCTAAGCTCCTTTATTCTTTAAGAATGCAAAAAATTATTAGTGTTTAATTTATTCATCATTGAGCACTAGACCTCGTGGCGCTTGGGGTGGTGCAGTGAATCCCATCCGCTCATAAAATGCAGCTGGTGTCTTATCAATATCCTTATAAACAAACCATCTACAAGCGTGGTCTCTGTCGCAGCCTTCATGAGGCCGAATAGGTGGTTTCCCTTGATTCATCCAGAACCACTCCATTGCTATTGGAGAATGAATTCCATACCAACTCATGTCATTTCTAAACCATGTCCATGCGGTTGGAGTTGTATTTCCGGCTGGCTTTGGAGTTTTTCTACCAGTCTCAGGATCGCCGCGTCTCATGATTCCACAACTTCCACAAGGGTCGAAGGAGAAAACAAATCGATCATCTTCCTCTTTGATAGTTATATCTCCGCGACGGCGCGTACCCACAATGTGAGAACGTTGACCCTCCGCAGTAAAGTAAACCCTGTCCATAACGGGCCAGTCATACCAAGCCCCAAATCTTTTGAACCAGACAGATTCACAAGTGCGCATAATCGAAGCTAATACAGCATCTTCGCCTTGCGTCTCTGCAATACGAGTGAGTAAGTCTTGATTCCACCGAACACATAAATCATGCACCACCCGAAATTCGTATCTCATGTGCTCAAGCTGTCTAACCGCTTCTTCCCCGTCACCACGATCGAGGGCTGAAAGTATTTTGCTAAGTGCTGGAGCACCAGCATCAAATATTCGAGGCGTAAGAGCAAATGCCGCAGCGGTTTCACGTGCAGTGTCGTGTCCACCCGCCTCTAGCAAGTCCCCCATTGTGCACTCCATCCAGGTGTACATGACGCCACCCATCATTCGGAGTTCTTGTAAATAATAATTTGCTAGTTCGCGGGCTTCTTCAAACCGACCCTCTGCTATTGCCTGTTCGGCAAGTGTTTGCGATGAGATGCCTAGAGTGGACAAATCGTCCTGCCGAATTACTTTTCCAATTGCCTCCGAATACGCGAGTTTTAAAGCCACAGCTCCACCGCCTTTCCCTCAGCACCGAATTTGAAGTTTACCGAACGGACGGTAGGTTGTCAATCGTCAAGAAAAATACTCCCCATCTCCTCAATCGCAGCCTCGATGGCATTACAAATCTCATCTATCTCGCTCCGGCTGACGATCAAAGGCGGCGCTATAGCAATTGTGGCGTTGAAAGGGCGTACAAAAATTCGATGATGCTTTAATAGATCAGCGATGCGCTTACAAAATAGAGCGTTGCTTGTGCGGTCACCATCATTATTGGTTTGGACATCAAGCCCAGCTAGAAGACCAAGAACCCTTGAGCCAGAGATGTACTGCGATCTTGTTTGCATCATTAGTAATTTCTCTGCGAGGTACTCCCCCATTAAGCGAGCGTTTTCAACTAAATCCTCGGCTTCGATAATTTCAAGATTCTTTAAAGCGACTGCACAGGAAGCTGGATGTCCCGTTCCAGTAAAACCAAGAATTCCTTCGCCAGATCCGAGAGTAGACAAAACTTGCGCATAGTATTTGCTGGAAATTCCTATAGCACCTAGCGGAAGATACCCACTCGTTAATCCTTTTGAAAGCGTTAGAATATCTGGTGCAATTTCCCAATGCTCAATTGCAAACATTTTTCCTGTTCTACCGCATCCAGTCAAAACTTCATCAATAATTAAGACAATTTGATTTTCGTCGCAGATTTTTCTAACTTGTTTCCAATAATCATCTGAGGGCACGATCATTCCTGCTTGATAGGCAATAGGTTCACCAATAAAAGCGGCAATTGTTTCTGGTCCTTCCTTTTTAATTACTTCTCTTAATTCTGCAATCGCATCAAACCCAGGTCGTGGTTGCGAGACATTGACAAAGCCTGGCATTCGTATTCCCATACTGATATGCCTGGCTGTTTCTCCTCCTGCGCTCATTGTTGCCAGCGTCGCACCATGATAACTACTAGTCCTGGCTAAGATTTTTATTTTTTCTGGTAAGCCTCTGGCTACATTTAAGTTTCGAACTAGCCTGAAAGCTGTATCGTTTGCGTCAGATCCACCTAAAGTAAAGAAAAAATGTTCAATGTGAGCAGGAGTTATTTTTGCTAGCTTTATTGCCAGATTTTCAGCAAAAATATGCGACCTTCCAAAAAAAAGCGTGCTGTATCCTAAATCCATAGCCTCGGTGGCTGCCATATTGAGATCACGACGACCATACCCAACGTTGACATTTATAAGCCCAGAAATGGCATCGATATATTCGTTGCCGAGATTGTCATATAACCGAATTCCGTTACCACGGACAATTAAGGTTGAATTGTTTTCTGGATTAATTTGCCCATTTGGGAAAATCAAATGGCTAGCGTCACGTTCATAATCCTCACTCATGGTTACCTTTCATGATCATTAAACTTACCGTCCAGTTAGTTGGTTATATGAGGTTTATCGTATAGCATCGCAGCATGTCTACTGATCTTTCTAGTGATGCCGATACGATCGAATTAATCAAGAAGTACTACCGAGGCTGCAACTCGGGTGATATTGAATTATTGATGTCGACAATGACGCACGACATTGCCCACTATTTCTTACAGCCAGGAACAAGTGTCGTCAGAGGAGCTGAACATCTCGCAAAGTATTGGCGCAAAGTACAGAAAAATCTTAATGCAAGATGGGAAGTTGATTACGCTATAGCAAAGGGACCGGATGCAGTAATTGAATGGACAATTTTTTGGACCAATCCAGAAAATGGCAAAAGGCTTACCACTAGAGGAGCAGAATTCTATGTTATTAAAGATGGATTAATTTCTGAAATTCGTGCATATTATAATCAGTTAGCAGATAGAGACAGTGAACTAGTTGATTTTGATTACCAACAACGCGGGTTCTTTTTCGAAGACATCCCGTGAATAAAGAAAGCAATGAGTCTCATTTAAGGAACTTATTGCAATTAAAAATTGGGCGTCAAATAATTATTGGTGGTCTAGTTAATCGTGCTAGCTACAGTGGCCTAATTCTTGTAACATTTTTATTTGTACAACACAAGGTTGTCTCATTTTCAATTGTAGGATTGATAATGGGATCGATCACCCTTGGCCTTGCTATGGGTCGACTGCTTCAAGGACTAATGGCGGATCGAATAGGATTTAAAAATCTCTTACTACTATGCGGGGTGTTTCATTTTGTAGTAGTTATTGGATTTACATTTTTGCTGAGAAACGTATCCTTCTTGCTACCCCTTGCTTCTGTCGCGATACTTTTAGGTCTATCCGCACCTGCAACTTCGCCAATTACGCGTGCTATGTGGGCAAATGTTGTTCCGAAATCAAATCTAAAGTCTGCGCAACTACTGGAGTCAACCATTAATGAGGTGGCTTGCATGATTGGCCCAGCTATTGCTGGAATAGGTTGTCTGATTATTTCATTGGATTCCATGATGCTTGTAATGGGGGGATTAGTAAGCACCGGAGCATGTATTTTGGGATTGAGTAAGGCAGCTGAAAAGTGGCGACGTATTAGGCATTCCAGTGGGTCTCACTTTCTCAAATCTTTATCACCGATCATTCTCCTTGGACTGACGGCCGGTATTGCTGGAGGATTAATAGAGGTAGCAGTTCCAGCTTTTGCAATAAATTCTGGCTCTCCCCTATCAAGTGGATTTTTACTCACATGCTGGGGGATCGGATCGAGTTTAGGTGGTTTCGCCATGATGACCCTTGGAGTTAAGGTGCCGATCAAAATCCGGATGAGAGTAAGTGTTTTGATTCTTGGTGCAACCGCATACTTAATGTCAATGTCTAACTCTATTGAAATGTTAGCATTTTTAGTTTTTCTTCATGGCTTACCAGCTGCACCAGCTTGGTCAACTTTATACTCTCTTGCAGATCAACGAAATATAAAAATACGTGAAACTGAAAAGTACTCGTGGATATTAGCCGTAAGCACTGCTGGCGTAGCTTTAGGAAACTATTTAGGAGGAAATATAATAAGTATTTGGGGGGTTGCATTTAGCTTTATTGGTGGCGGAAGTATTTTAATGATTATTTTTTTCCTTATCAAACCAGTGTTCAATTCAGAAAAGTTAAATGTTTTAGACCATNCAGGTTAAAGTCTCAATACATCAAATTATCAAGAANTGTTATTATTTATTGAAACATGTTTAACAACAGTATTGTCTTCTAATGCATATTTCGAATAGTCCTTGCCATATCCAGATTGTTTAAATCCTCCATGTGGCATTTCGGGGCTGCCTATAAAGTGGGCGTTAATCCAAACGCTGCCACATTGCAACTCTCGTGACACGCGCATCGCCTTTCCTATATCNCGAGTCCAGATAGAGGATGAAAGACCATACTCAGTGCCATTAGCAAATTTCAACCCTTCTTCTTCATTCGCAAACTTCTGCACAGTCACTACTGGACCAAATACCTCTTTTTGAATAATCTCNAAGTCCTGCTTCACATTACCAACTACGGTAGGCTCAAAAAAGTACCCCTTCCCGCTCATTTTCCCGCCACCAGTTGTTACTTCTGCGCCTTCTGATATCGCGCGATCTACGAATCCAGCCACTCTACTTTGTTGAGTCTGAGAAACTACTGGTCCCATGTCTACCGCGTCGATCAATTGTGGGTCNCCCACTTTAATGGTACTTACGCGTTTGACTAATTCGGTCATTAAGTCTTCATAGGCTGAATTCTCAACCAATACTCTAGATGCGGCTTGACAATCCTGACCAGAATTGGCGAATGCTCCAAATTTAAGCATGTCTGCAACTGCACTCAGATCTGCATCAGCAAATACTATTACGGGTGACTTACCACCGAGCTCTAATGTGAGCCGCTTTAATCTGCTAGCAGCATTAATTGTGATTGCAGTGCCTGTAGCAACGTCACCAGTAAAACTGATGGCCCTGATATCAGGATGCGCAACAATTGCTTCTCCGATTGGTACACCTTCTCCAGTTACAAGATTTAAAACTCCTGGTGGGAGTGCTCCACTTGCTAACTCCAGAAAGCGTATAAGTGTTAATGGGGTTAATTCTGATGGCTTCACAACGACGGTATTTCCAACTGCAATCGCCTGAACTGACTTTACAAGAGCAATGTGAAGTGGATANTTCCAAGGTGCTATTTGGCCACAGACACCAATAGGATCACGGCGTAGAAATGAAGTATGGCCCGTCGCATATTCTCCAGCTGCTTGCCCCTCAAGAGTTCTGCAAGCGCCAGCAATAAATCGTATACAGTCAGCGGTGTACATCATCTCGTCAAGGGCGCCAGCAAATGGCTTACCAACATTTAAGGATTCTAGTTTGGCTAATTCCTCTGCATGCTCAAGAACAATATCGGCAAGATCAAGCATCGCAGCCGCTCGTGCAGAGGGAGATTTTGCCGCCCATAGCGGAAAAGCAATTTTTGCAGAATCGACAGCTAAATTGACTATTGCTTTGGTAGCAGGAGGTACTTTTGCAATCAAAATTCCAGTTGACGGGTTTACGATGTCAATTGATGAATTAACATCGCCTTCCACCCATTCGTTATTAATAAAATTCCCGAGCATGATCCCACTCCCTTGAGTCTGATTCTCAGCTAGAGCCTACCTGAAGAACCAACCGACTAGACGGTAGATATTCTACCTCTAATCCTCTAGGTTTTGTTAATCAAACANTGTCAATCGGGGGTTAGTGTGAGTGTTTTTTCGACGACCGGACTATCTTTGAAATCTCTCTCGGCTTGGATAGATGAAATCCAAGCTCTTACAGAATCAGCTCGTGTGCAAATCTGTGACGGATCGAAAAGCGAATGGAGCCTTCTGACATCAGATCTTGTAGACGCCGGAACCCTTGTTCCCTTGGTAAAAAAACCAAATTCTTTCTGGTGTGCATCCAATCCATCAGATGTTGCTCGTGTGGAAGATAGGACCTTCATCTGTTCTGCTGACAAAGATGACTCTGGTCCGACGAATAACTGGATGGATCCANCTGAAATGAAATCTTTGATGACCGATCTCTATCGCGGTTCTATGNGTGGGCGGACCATGTATGTCATTCCATTTTGCATGGGGCCAATTGACTCAAAAGATCCTAAATTTGGTGTCCAAATAACTGATAGTGCTTATGTTGTGATCTCAATGCACATTATGACTCGGATGGGTAGCGATGTGTTAGCTGCACTTCAAAGCCGTGGTGAGTTTGTAAAAGCACTCCATTCAGTTGGTGCGCCTTTAGTAAATGACCAACGCGATGTCGCATGGCCTTGCAACGAGACAAAATATATTTCACATTTTCCTGAGGAGCGCATGATCTGGTCTTATGGCTCAGGCTACGGTGGCAACGCATTGCTTGGGAAGAAGTGCTATTCACTTCGCATTGCATCTGTGATCGGGCGTGAGGAGGGTTGGCTTGCAGAGCACATGCTGATTCTTAAAGTGACTACACCTGAGGAAAAAGTGCACTTTATTGCAGCTGCTTTTCCATCAGCATGTGGAAAAACAAATCTCGCAATGTTGGATTCCAAACTTCCGGGTTGGAAAGTTGAAACTCTTGGAGATGACATTGCATGGATGCGCTTTGGTGATGACGGTCGTCTCTATGCGATGAACCCTGAAAACGGCTTCTTTGGCGTTGCCCCAGGGACTGGCTGGTCGACTAACGCCAATGCGATGAAAACTATTGCAAAAGGTAATTCAATCTTCACAAACGTTGCACTCACCGATGATGGGGATGTCTGGTGGGAAGGCGCCACTGATCTCCCACCTGCGCATCTGACAGATTGGAAAAAACNNGATTGGACGCCTGATAACGGCGAGCTTTCTTCACACCCCAATTCGCGTTTTTGTACCCCCGCAAGTCAATGCCCGATTATTGCTGCGGAGTGGGGTGATTCAAATGGTGTTCCAATTTCAGCAATTCTTTTTGGCGGCCGTCGCAAGACAACAATTCCGCTTGTAGTCCAATCTCGTGATTGGGAACATGGAATATTTATGGCTTCCACGCTCTCATCTGAAACAACTGCTGCTGCAACAGGACAAGTCGGTGTGGTTCGCAGAGACCCATTCGCAATGCTCCCATTCATCGGCTATCACGTTGGTGATTACATTCAACATTGGCTCAATATAGGTAAACGCACAGAAGCAGCAAAACTTCCAAAAATATTCTACGTTAACTGGTTTAGACGTGGAACAAATGGCCAATTCCTGTGGCCAGGATTTAGTGAGAATATGCGTGTCATAAAGTGGGCACTTGAACAGATTGAAGGCAAGAATTCATCCCAAGAATCTTTACTCGGTTTAGTTCCAACACCTGGTGCTATTGATGTTGAAGGTTTGGAGGTAAGCACTGAGGACATGATTGAGGTAAGTAAGGTTAGTGTTACCGAATGGCAAGAAGAGTTCCCTCTTATTGAGAGCTGGTTTGAAAGTATTGGCAAAAAGCTTCCAAAACAAATGGGAAATCAACTCGACCATCTGAAGGAACGTATTGCGCAATTGGCAGATTAAGACACTAACGAGATAATTACTGACTACGGACTGACAAATTGCCCTAAGAGTATTCCCACACGCACTAAGCCGCGATAACTTAAATCTGTGAAAACGTACTCAAAGTCATACANCCCGGCACTAGTTATATTGCCAAACTCACTGCTGCTGAGTCCATCTGCAACTGCATAGGTCTGAATTTTTTTTCGTTCGCCTTCTGAATCCCGCTTATAGACTGTTAACTCGGCAATGATTCCGCCAGATCCATCTTGGGGATCTGTGAACACTTCAATTACCTGCCCCATTTCGAGTGCAAAAGTAAATGTATAGGTGCGTTCTACCAGAGTTAATCCATTAAGTCGGAGATTTGCGTATTGAGGTAGCGCTAATCCCCCATTTTCGTCCCCTGGAATAACATAAGAATTGGATTGAATGACTGGTTGTCCTGATGAAAACAGAGTGCTCGTGCCGACTACATATGAGAGTCCCGCAAGAGCCAAAATTGAAAGTGCTACTACTCCAGCTACCAACCACTTGCGAATTCGACGTTTCTTTACTCTTTCAAAAACCATGTCAGCAAGTAGATCGTTGGAAACGATATTGAGGCCTAACGCCTCAAACTCGCGCTTGATTAAAGGATCGAGGTTGTCGTTACTCATCGTCAACCTCCAATTCAATTACATTCAGATCATTTGTTAAAGTTTTGCGTTGTGTGCTTGTTATTGCCGGAGAGAATTGTACATACTCACCAACAGCTGATCGACCGCGGGCTAAGTGTGAAGCCGCCGTCCCTGCTGGAATTCCAAGTTTTGATGCAGCCTCTTTTATTGAATAACCGTACTCGTAGATCAAAAGTAGAACTGCGCGTTGAGCAGCAGTGAGTGATTTCAAAGCCGCNTGNACGAGCAACCGCTCTGATACGTTTTCTGAATCATCACATGTTTGCAAAAGAGTTGCTACAAGTTCCAAAGAGACTTCGTTCTCCGCTTTTCGCCGTGCGTACTTCCGTCGAATATCGGCGTGCTTACTCACCATTACCCTAATCACGTAAGCTTCCAAATTTTCATGCTCTTTAAGTTTTCTCCAGCGTGGAAAAATATCAGCCAAGGCTTCCTGCAGAACATCCTCTGCGTTTTGCACATCAAAGCAAATTGCTCTTGCGGCTCGAATAAGCTCACGTTCTTTTTCTTGGACCCAGGCTGTGAACTCTTCTTCATCTTTGCGGGCCATGGCATCAACTTTAACGGGCTTTTAGTTAGAAGTGCTTTCTGAATAGCCCGCATAATGAATAGACCGTTAACCAGCCCTTAATTTATGCAGTGATTAGGACGATACTGAAGGCGTTACTGGTGGCGGGTGAAGGATTTGAACCTTCGAAGGCAGAGCCGGGGGATTTACAGTCCCCTCCCATTGGCCGCTCGGGCAACCCGCCAA
>JGI25914J50564_10000050_pt1 | contig 32810 bp, 32 predicted proteins | sample LauGreSuBDMM15SN_2_FD_50564 | JGI IMG/M metagenome (IMG submission 50564) | reverse complement strand
CCTGGCATGATTGTGCCGTTGTTTGTTGGGCGCGATAAATCGGTTGTTGCCTTGGAACAGGCAATGAAAGCCAATAAAGAGATTTTTCTTGTCGCGCAGCTTGACCCTGCCGAGGATGATCCCGGCAAGGATGATCTTTACAATATCGGCGTGACTGCCACGATCATGCAGCTGTTGAAGTTGCCTGATGGCACAGTGCGCGTGTTGGTTGAGGGCAAACAACGCGCTGAATTGCGCGACTTGATCGTGCGTGGCGACAACTATGTTGAAGCGACCGTCATCTTGGTTGAAGAACAAAGCGCGGATGGTCCCGAGGCAACCGCACTGATGCGTTCAGTGACCGAGCAGTTCGAGAATTATTCGAAACTGAACAAGAAAATGCCCGCAGAGGCAGCTGTTCAGTTGACCGAGATTGACACCCCGTCAGCACTTGCGGACGCCGTTGCGGCGAATATTCAATTGAAGGTTTCGGANAAGCAGTCGTTGTTGGTTGAATCCAACCCGCTNCGNCGGCTTGAAATGGCCTTTGCCTTCATGGAAGGCGAGCTTGGCGTTTTGCAGGTCGAAAAGAAAATCCGTGGCCGTGTGAAGCGNCAAATGGAAAAGACGCAGCGCGAATATTATTTGAATGAGCAGATGAANGCCATTCAGCGCGAGCTTGGCAANGACGATGGCGAAGGCGGTGACGAGGTTGCCGAAATTCAGACCAAGATTGACACGATGAAGCTCTCCAAGGAAGCAAAAGCGAAAGCCAATGCGGAACTGAAAAAGCTGCGCGGGATGGCGCCGATGTCTGCAGAAGCCACAGTCATCCGCAACTATCTTGATACGCTCTTGGGTATTCCATGGGGCAAAAAGTCCAAGCTGAAGCGCGATATTGCCAAGGCGCAGGACGTTCTTGATGCCGACCACTTCGCCTTGGAAAAGGTTAAGGACCGGATTGTCGAATATCTTGCGGTGCAAGCGCGGACGAACAAGCTGAAGGGGCCAATATTGTGCCTCGTTGGCCCTCCGGGCGTTGGTAAGACCTCCCTTGGTAAATCGATTGCCAAGGCTACGGGTCGTGAGTTCATTCGCCAATCCTTGGGCGGCGTGCGGGACGAGGCCGAGATACGAGGCCACCGTCGTACCTATATTGGTTCAATGCCAGGCAAGGTCGCGGCCAATTTGAAAAAGGCAGGGACGATGAACCCGTTGTTCTTGCTCGATGAAATCGACAAGCTTGGACAGGATTTCCGGGGCGATCCAGCGTCGGCCTTGCTTGAGGTTCTCGATCCTGAACAGAACAACAAGTTCAATGACCATTATCTGGAAATCGATCTCGATTTGTCGGACGTAATGTTCGTGACAACCGCAAACAGCATGAACTTACCGCAGGCGTTGTTGGACCGGATGGAAATCATCCGTCTTGAAGGCTACACTGAGGACGAGAAGTTTGAGATTGCCAAGCGCCATTTGGTGGAAAAGCAGATCGAGGCCCACGGGCTTAAGCCTGAAGAGTTTTCGATAAGTGACGATGCACTGCGCGATGTCATTCGCTATTACACAAGAGAGGCCGGCGTTCGGACGCTGGAGCGTGAAATTGCGAAGCTTGCGCGTAAATCGTTGCGTCGGATCTTGGAAGGTAAAGACAAGAGCATTGTCATTACGCCCGAAAATCTTGCCGACTTCTCCGGCGTTCGTAAATTTCGCCATGACATGGGTGAGGAAGAAAACCAGATNGGTGCCGTTACGGGTCTCGCNTGGACTGAAGTGGGTGGTGAGTTGCTGACCATCGAAGCTGTCACTGTTCCTGGTAAGGGGAATATTAAGACGACAGGTAAGCTAGGCGAAGTCATGAGCGAGTCCATTCAGGCGGCCTTAAGCTACGTGAAGGCGCGCGCGCCGAGCTACGGCATCAAACCAAGTCTGTTTGCCCGCAAAGATGTGCACATTCACCTTCCCGAAGGCGCAGTGCCCAAGGATGGCCCATCGGCCGGCATAGGCATGGTGACGTGCATCGTGTCGACACTGACGGGTATTGCGGTGCACCGCGATGTTGCCATGACTGGCGAAGTNACGTTGCGNGGACGTGTGTTGCCGATTGGTGGATTGAAAGAGAAATTGCTGGCGGCTTTGCGCGGCGGGATTAAAACCGTGCTCATTCCCCAAGAGAATGAAAAGGACCTTGCGGACATTCCAGCAAACATNAAGGACGGTCTTGAGATTATCCCNGTGAGCCATGTCGATCAGGTTCTGGCGCGTGCTTTAGTATCCCCATTGGTCGCCGTGGAATGGACCGAGGCGGATGATCTGGCAGCGGCGTTACCCGCTGTAACTGGCGGTGAAATTGGGGTGCCTGTGACACATTGAGGCGGCATGTCCTGCTATTATAAGTGTATAATAAGCAGGACTCGTCTTTTTTCACAGAAAATGACCGTTTTGGGCCGATATTTCCTTTGACAGCGTTAACATTCTGCTCATTATCGCTCCACCGGCTTTGGCCGCGACTCATTGTATCGCTAAATGGGTCTCATATAATTTTAAGAGGGGGGTTCCCACATGAACAAGCAAGATCTCGTCAGTGCAGTCGCCGAAGCTAGCGGTTTGACCAAGGCTGATGCCGGCAAGGCCGTCGAAGCAACATTTGAAGCAATAACTGGCGCTCTGAAGAGCGGCGGCGAAGTACGTCTCGTTGGTTTCGGTACCTTTGGCGTTGCAAAGCGTAAGGCATCGACCGGACGTAACCCACGCACCGGTGAGCCAATGACCATCAAGGCATCGACTCAGCCAAAGTTCAAAGCTGGCAAGGCTCTCAAGGACGCTGTCAACTAAGACACGCACCAAGAAATTGGTTACAGAGGGCGGGGCGAAAGCACCCGCCCTTTTTTTTATGCCCATATTGGTCACAAGAGAAGATCGGCGGCGAACAAGTTGTGCGCATCACCCTAGTTAGGGCAAACCACGTCTTCGAAGGACGTAGCTAGGTTACCTAAAACCCGACCACCCTGTGGAGTCGATATTTAGGCAGCCAAACGGGGTGCGTTATGGGCGCGCGACATTGCGGGAAAGGGGATGATCTCGGCAGGCGCCAGACGCCGCATTTCGCCCAATATTATCCGGCGCTCACGTTGCGGTGAGGGGGCGAATTCCATATCAATCACTTCGCGAATACGCGGCATGGCATTGCGGATAGACAGCAAGATGACGCCAAATGATGCACTCAGCACGATCACGAAAAGAAGGGTAGCGATGATAGTCATGGCACTGGTCCTTTGCGTTCCCACCCTAAATAAGTGGGCAAGTTTGATTCGGCTAAACACAGGATATACGTCTTTGTTCACTATTTGTTCCAACATGTCAAGCGGTATTTCGCGCGTGGAACATGGCTGGGTAACTTTGCGGATTACCTGTGGATAACTTGTTCGGCCGCAAAAAGTTCACTGGCCTGCGAAATTACGGTTCGCTGCGTGTTCCGCGGCGCTCTGCATGCCATTTTTGAAGTGCCTGTTGCATGCATCCTGTGAAGCCGTTGCTTCCATTGACAGAACAGCTGTTTGGCAAAACGGCGCGCCCATAGCCGTCAAGGCTCTCAGCGGCGGAGGTCCAGCTTTCGCCTGCTACTGGCGATTCGCTATTCGCGCGAACCGGTTTAGGAATCCGGTACCGGTCACCCTCCGGCTGGACCGCACAGACCATGATTTCGTCGCCGACTGCTTCAGGACATTTTTCCGTGCCGAAGGTAACAAGAAAGGAGATGCGCTCGGGAGGCGCAGACTGCTGTGCGTCGCCAAGCGATTGATCTTCGGCGAGCGCCGGCGAGGATATCGCGAGCAGCGCGATTGAAGCAGTAACTGCCCAACGTGTTTTCAACTTGTCTTCCTGCCCATAATGTCTCGCTATGCGGTGCGTTCTGAACCGATTGTTAAAGCGACTACACCAAATTGCGCAATCTGGTGAGTCTGTTGGTGCTTGACGAATCCTGTCTACAACTATAACGAGGCCGTCATTCCACATGGGAAACGCACATACCGGTGCTGATCTTTGTCTTTCAGGCAAAAGTGAAGTTCTAGTTTCCCAGAGGCTCAACCGGAAGGAGAAGTACCATGGCGGCACCTGTCGTAACCATGCAGCATTTGCTTGAAGCTGGGGCCCATTTCGGCCACCAAACACACCGTTGGAANCCGCGTATGAAGCCGTATATCTTCGGCGCGCGCAACGGCATCCACATTCTCGATCTGTCGCAGTCCGTGCCATTGTTCGCACGTGCTCTAGATTTCGTTGCACAGAGCGTTTCGTCTGGAGGCAAGGTTCTGTTCGTTGGCACGAAGCGCCAGGCGCAAGGCCCAATTGCCGATGCGGCACGCGCATCGGGTCAGCATTTCGTCAACCATCGCTGGTTGGGCGGTATGCTCACCAACTGGAAGACCATTTCGAACTCGATCAAGAAGCTCAAGACGCTTGAAGAGCAGCTTTCGGGCGATACGCACGGTTTCACGAAGAAGGAAATTCTTCAGATGACCCGCGAGCGCGATAAGCTTGAAATGAGCCTTGGCGGTATCCGCGACATGGGTGGCATTCCTGACGTTATGTTCGTCATCGACGCCAACAAGGAAGAACTCGCCATCAAGGAAGCCAATGTTCTTGGTATTCCAGTGATCGCGATCCTCGATTCAAACGTATCGCCTGACGGCATTGCATTCCCGGTTCCTGCAAATGATGACGCTGCACGCGCCATTCGTTTGTATTGCGACGCGGTGGCTACTGCGGCAACCAAGGGCAATGTAAACGCCAAGGTTGCCAAGGGCATTGACCTTGGAGCGGAAGTTGAGCCAGCGGCTGAACCTGCTTTGGCAGAAGAAACTGCGCCAGCGACTGAAGAAGCAGCCCCAGTAGCTGAAGAAACAGCGCCAGTAGCTGAAGAAACAGCGCCCGCTGCTGAAGTTGCTCCTGCCGAAGCGCCTGCCGCCGAAGCGTAACCAAATTGTCGTCACCCCCGCTTATGCGGGGGACCGACACTTGTCGTTTGCTTGTGAAGTTAGCGCTGGTGTTAGATCTTCGCTTTTACGGGGATGACGAACTTCAATGAGGCTGTATTGGCCTCCGTACCTTTCGAAAGGACACTCTTATGTCTGCAATTACCGCTTCAGCCGTCAAGGAACTGCGTGAGCTTTCCGGTGCTGGCATGATGGACGCCAAAAAGGCGCTTGAAGAAACCAACGGCAATATCGAAGCCGCAGTTGATTTGCTGCGCGCCAAGGGCCTTGCTACTGCTGCCAAGAAATCGAGCCGCACCGCGGCGGAAGGTCTTGTCGGCGTTGCTGTGGAGGGCACCAAGGGTACTGCTATCGAAGTTAACAGCCAGACAGATTTCGTTGCCAAAAACGAACAGTTCCAAGAATTCGTCGCTGCTGTCAGCCAAGTTGCCTTGAACCTAAGCGCCAACGATTCTGAATCCGTTTTGTCCGCGCCTTATGGCGGAAGCGAAACCGTTCAGGAACGATTGACCAACAACATCGCCACCATCGGTGAAAATCAGGTTATTCGCCGCGTAAAGTCGCTTTCGGTCAATAATGGCCGTGTTGTTTCTTATGTCCACAACGCTGCGGCGCCTGGCATGGGTGGCATCGGCGTTCTTGTTGCGCTTGAGAGCGATGCAGACGCTGCGACGCTTGATGGCCTCGGCAAACAACTGGCGATGCACATCGCTGCTGCATTCCCGCTGTCGCTTGACGAATCTGGCCTTGATGCCGAAACGCTTGAGCGTGAGCGCGGTATTGCGCGTGAAAAGGCATCGGAAAGCGGCAAGCCAGCGGATATCGTCGAAAAGATGGTTGAAGGCGCCGTGAAGAAGTTCGCCAAGGAAAACGCCTTGTTGAGCCAGCCATTCGTTATGGACGGCAAGACCCCAATTTCGGATGTTGTCGTGGCCGCTGGCAAAGAAGCTGGTAAGCCAATCGTGCTGAAGGATTATGTCCGCTTCCAGCTTGGCGAAGGCATTGAAAAGGAAGTGTCTGACTTTGCAGCTGAAGTGGCTGCTGCGGTCGGCGCATAAATATTCTTGGCTTCCCTGCCAAAAGGCGGGGATAAGCACTTGGCGATGTGGCGCACGGCTCCTATAGCTGGGCGCCATAATCGTATCAGGGTGAGGGATATTATGAGCGCGCACGGATATCGTCGCATTCTGCTTAAACTATCGGGCGAAGTGCTTATGGGGGATCAAGCCTATGGCATTGATCCCGTTACTGTGGCGCGCGTTGCCGAAGAGGTAAAAGCTGCGCAGGATACTGGATTGCAACTGTGCCTTGTAATCGGCGGGGGTAACATCTTCCGGGGTATTTCTGGTGCCGCAAAGGGCATGGACAGGGCGCAGGCCGACTATATGGGCATGCTCGCGACCGTCATGAATGCGCTCGCCATGCAAAACGCGCTTGAACAGCTCGGCGTGCCGACCCGCGTGCAGTCTGCCATTGAAATGGACAAGGTCTGCGAACCCGTCATCCGGCGCCGTGCCGAGCGGCATTTGGAAAAGGGCCGGATAGTTATTTTTGCCGCAGGCGTTGGCGCACCGTTCTTTACTACGGATAGCGGTGCTGCTTTGCGCGCTGTCGAAATGCAATGCGACGCGTTGTTCAAGGGCACCTCGGTTGATGGTGTATATGATGCCGATCCCAAAAAAGTTTCGACAGCAAAGCGTTATGAAACATTAAGTTATGACCGCGTCTTAGCAGATAATCTTAAGGTTATGGACGCAAGCGCTGTGTCGTTATGCCGTGACAACAACATTCCTATCGTGGTGTTCTCTATCCGCGAACGGGGCAATATATTGAAGGTGCTCGACGGAAGCGGCACTTCAACTGTGGTAACAAGCGAAGGAAACTAATCCATGCCGCAATATGACAAAACCGACGTTGAGCGCCGTATGAAGGGCGCTGTCGATTCATTTAAAAGCGACCTTTCCGGGCTGCGTACCGGCCGCGCCAACGTGACTTTACTCGACCCCGTAGTCGTCGAAGTTTACGGATCGCACATGCCGTTGAGCCAGGTCGCTACCGTCAGCGCGCCTGAACCACGTTTGCTGTCGGTTCAGGTATGGGACCGCTCAAACGTGACGCCAGTGGAAAAAGCCATTCGTTCGGCTGGCCTTGGTTTAAACCCGATTACCGATGGGCAGACTTTGCGCTTGCCTATTCCCGACCTAACCGAGGAACGCCGTAAAGAACTGGCAAAGCTGGCTGGCCAATATGCCGAGAAAGCCAAAATCGCGATCCGCAACGTGCGTCGCGACACAAATGACGGTCTAAAAATTGACGAGAACAAGAAAGAAATCAGCGAGGACGATCGCAAGCGGTTGGAGACTGAAGTCCAGAAAATGACCGACGAGATGATCAAAGCGGTCGACGAAGCAGCAGCGCATAAGGAAAAGGAAATCCTGAGCCAGTGAGGCCGGATACAAACTTCCCTTCCATTCGCTTCGAGCGCGTTTAGATACGTAATGGCGCACGTCGATTCGCAACCCGTCCGCATCGCAGCCGGCACAGGCGAAATGCCGCGGCACGTTGCTATCATCATGGATGGCAATGGTCGCTGGGCTAAGAAGCGCATGTTGCCCCGCGCAATGGGGCACAAGCGCGGCGTTGAGACTGTCCGTAATATTGTGCGTGCAGCGGGCGAGCTTGGCCTAGAAACACTTAGCCTTTATGCCTTCTCTAGCGAGAATTGGAAACGGCCCGCGGAAGAGATAAACGATCTGATGGCGCTAATGCGCGATTTCATCAAATCCGACCTTGATACATTTGCAGAAAATGACGTCCGATTAAAAATTATTGGCGATTACAAATCATTATCACCTGATATTGTGGAAATGCTTGAGGAATCGATTGCACGGACGTCGAAGAACAGCCGCACGACATTGGCGGTAGCGTTAAATTATGGATCGCAGGACGAGATGGTCCGCGCTGCACGCGCCGCCGCCGCGCAAGGCGAGATAAGCGCGTCCAGTATTGAGGCCAATCTGGACACCGCTGGCTTGCCGCCGCTGGATTTGCTTATCCGAACGTCTGGCGAGCAGCGTCTTTCTAATTTTATGTTGTGGCAGGCAGCTTATGCCGAATTCTGGTTCACTGAGACCTTGTGGCCCGATTTCAGCAAGGATGAACTTGCCGCTGCGCTGAACGAATTCGCCCGGCGTGAACGTCGCTATGGTGGTCGATGAACGATAAGGTTGCGCCGCCCCTTAAACCGCGTTCGGACTTAGGCATACGGACATTGTCCAGCGTTGCTATGATGTCGGTCGCGATCGCTGCGATTTGGCTGGGCGGCTATGCCTTTATGGGCCTCGTTATCGCTATAGGCCTTGGTGTATTTTTTGAATTTACCAAATTGGTGTTTGGCTTCGCGCAAAGTCGGCAGGCGCAGATATTGTGGCTATTGGTCGGTCTGACCTATGTTGGCCTTGCATGTTTGACACTGATGCTGTTCAGCGCGCCTTTCTTCGGCATGACGCCGGCAATCATGCTCATCGCCGGCGTAATCGGCACGGATGTCGGTTCGTATTTCGCGGGACGAAGCCTTGGCGGCCCCAAAATCGCGCCACATATTAGTCCATCCAAAACTTGGTCAGGCCTTATCGGCGGAATGATTGGCGCGGGCCTTATGATGGTTTTTATTCAAGCAGGCATCTACGCCTTCAGGGGCGGTAATGCCGGTAATGGCGATATCTATCTTGCATATGGCTGGTTCCGTCTATTGCTGACGGGGGCCGCGCTCGCGGTGGTCGCGCAAATTGGTGACTTTTTTGAAAGTTGGATGAAGCGTCGGGCAAGGGTCAAAGATTCGGGGTGGCTGATACCCGGTCATGGCGGGTTATTTGACCGGACCGACGGCCTTATCGCTGTCGCTTTTGTTGCTGGCGTGATCATGCTGTTCCAAAGCGCGACGGCAGGCTAATCCATGACACGCAGCGTTTCCATCTTTGGCGCAACAGGTTCGGTCGGATTGTCGACATTGGACCTCATTCGTCAGCATCGCGGCGATTACCGCGTGGTCGCATTGACCGCCAACGGCAATGCCGCCGCTATCGCGCAATTGGCGCGCGAATTTAAAGCCGAGCTTGCCGTTGTTGCCGATGAATCGGCTTATACTGAACTCAAGGACGCTTTGGCGGGGACAAACATTGAAGCCGCAGCGGGTCCAGAAGCGCTTGTAGAGGCCGCTAGGCGCGATGTGGACTGGACGATGGCCTCTATAGTAGGCTGCGCTGGATTACCCTCTACGATGGCTGCAATCGAGGCTGGGAAGACGGTCGCTTTGGCCAATAAGGAGGCGCTGGTTTCCGCTGGCGCTTTGATGATGGCAGCGGTGCGCCAATCGAGTGCGGTACTACTCCCCGTCGATAGCGAGCATAACGCCATATTCCAATGCCTCGCTGGCGGCAAAATTGACCAAGTGCGTAAGATCACCCTGACCGCAAGCGGCGGACCCTTCCGTGCCTTCTCGCTTGAGGAAATGCGGAATGTTACGCCAGCGCAAGCCGTTGCGCATCCCAATTGGGACATGGGTGCAAAAATCAGCATCGATTCCGCAACAATGATGAACAAGGGCCTTGAATTGATTGAGGCGTTTCACCTTTTTCCGGTTGGTCTGGATAAGCTTGATATCCTCGTCCATCAGCAATCGGTGATCCATTCGATGGTTGAATATGTCGATTGTTCAACGCTGGCACAGTTGGGATCGCCCGATATGCGCATTCCCATTGCAAGCACTCTTGCTTGGCCAGAGCGTATTGCCACGATGTGCAAGCCGCTTGATCTTGCTGCAATTGGCCAGCTTACGTTCGAGCAGCCTGATGTGGTCCGCTTCCCCGCGCTTCGGCTTGCGCGCGCAGCTATTACCGAAGGCGGTGCAAAGCCTGCTATCTTAAACGCAGCGAACGAGGTTGCAGTGGCGGCCTTTTTGGACGGCAAGATGAGGTTCCTGGAAATTGCATCCCTAGTCGAAGAAACCCTGACGACTTATGCGCCCGCAGCACCTATCAATTTGGATGACCTGTTCAGCATTGATGCAGGCGCCCGCAGTTACGCGCAGAACGAATTGGAGAAACTAACCCGTGGCCGCTGAATCCCCCAACATTATTCTTACCCTTTTCGCGTTTCTCGCGCTGATTGGTTCTCTTGTCGTGGTGCACGAACTGGGTCATTATGCCGTGGGTCGTTGGTTTGGGGTGAAGGCCGAGAAATTCTCGATCGGTTTTGGACCGCAGATTTGGGGGCGCGTAGACAAGCGCGGTACGTTATGGCGCGTTGGCCTGTTGCCATTGGGGGGCTTTGTCCAGTTTGCGGGTGACATGAATCCTGCAAGCCAAGCAGATGAAAGCTGGAAGCAATTGCCGGAGCATGAGCGCAATCAGACGTTCCAATCGAAAACATTGTGGCAACGTGCTCTGATCGTAGCAGCTGGGCCTGCAGTTAATTTTCTTCTCGCAATCCTTATCGCCATGGGCTTCCTGCTTGCATTTGGTAAATCAGTAACGCCGCCAGTCGTCGATGTCGTTCAACCGAGGAGTGCGGCTGCGGCGGCTGGAATTCAGATCGGCGATCGGATCCTGACGTTGAATGGCCGAACTATCGAAACTTTCGATGCGATGGCCCGCGAGGTCGTTATGATTCCAGGCGAAAAAATAGTCATGGAAATCGAGCGAAACGGTGCGCGGTTTGAAAAGCAAGCTACCGTAGCTGCGGTCACTGAAGTGGACAGGTTCGGTAATGAATATCGGATTGGTCGCATTGGCATTGGTGCAAGCAATTCGGAAACGCGCGAAGTAGGCCTGCTTGAGGCGCCTTGGGCAGCCGTGAAGCAAACAGGCAATATTCTGCGCCAACAGGTCATTGGTCTTGGGCAGATAATCTCTGGTCGTCGGCCCATTTCCGAACTTGGCGGTCCCTTGAAAATCGCCAAAGTTTCTGGCGAGGCCATGAGCTTGGGCATATTGACGTTTATAAGCCTAGCCGCTTTGATTTCGATTAACTTGGGGTTCATCAATCTACTGCCAATCCCCATGCTCGATGGAGGGCATTTGTTGCTTTACGGTATTGAGGCAGTGCGGAGGCGACCAGCCACACCGCAAGTGCAGGAGTGGGCTTTCCGTGCAGGATTTGCGATGCTGGCAGCGTTCATGTTAATGGTAACATTCAACGACCTCACGTCTTTCGGTCTTTTCGGTAGCAGTTGAGGGCATTGCATACTTGATTGCGCGCGCTGCATCGGGCAGGGACGCAAAAATATTTTAGCGGCAGTTTGCCAACGACCGGTGGCGGCCGGACATCAGATCGGATGACAATGGAAAGTAGACCTCTCGGCAACTTCAAAAGCTTTGGCGTATTTTTGATGGGTTCGACTGCGCTTGCGGCGACGGGCAGCATGACACCGGCTTTTGCGCAAGCTGCACCCGCGATACCAGTTGCCCAGCCTGAGGCAGCGGCACCTGCCGAGATTATCCAATCCATCACTGTTGTCGGAACGCAGCGACTCGAAGCGGATACTGTGCGGTCTTACATCCGGTTACGCACCGGCCAACAATGGACTCAGGTATCTGCCGACCAAGCGCTTAAGGACCTCTACGCGACCGAATTGTTCGCCGATGTCTCCGTGCGCAACAATTCCGGCGCGGTTGTCATCGAAGTGCGAGAAAATCCAGTCGTGAACCGCATCATTCTTGAAGGCAATAAGCGCATCAAGAATGACAAGATTGAACCTGAGATAAAGCTTGCGCCTCGTCAGATTTATTCGCGGTCTAAGGTACGGGCTGACGTTGCACGCATTGTCGAGTTATATAAGCGTCAAGGGCGCTTTGCTGCGGTTGTTGAACCAAAGCTGGTTCAGCTTGACCAAAACCGCGTTGATATCGTGTTTGAAATTACCGAAGGGCCAAAGTCGAAGGTTCAACAGATCAATATCATCGGCAACGACAAGTTCTCCGACGGCCAGTTGCGCGGCGAAATGGTCACGAAGCAAGCGCGTTTTTACCGCTTCTTCAGCTCAGGCACCAGCTACGATCCAGACCGCTTGGCGTTTGATCAGCAGAAATTGCGCCAATTTTACCTGACCCAGGGCTATGCCGATTTCCGCGTTGTTTCGGCGGTGGCCGAACTCACCCCTGATAAGCAAGACTTCATCATCACCTATGTGGTTGAAGAAGGTAGCCGCTATAAATTCGGCGATGTGAGAGTAGAAAGCCAGATCCGCGATTTCGACTCAGGCCGTCTAACAGCCACGTTGCGCATGAAAAAAGGCGATTACTACAATGCTAAAATGGTTGAAGACACGGTAGAGAGCCTATCCGAAACGGCTGGTTTATTTGGTTATGCCTTTGCCGATGTGAACCCGGACTTCCAGCGGGACAAAGAGACGTTGACGATGGGCATTACGTTTAATGTTGCGGAATCACCGCGCGTTTTCGTCGAGCGCGTCGACATTAACGGCAACACGCTGACCCAAGACAAGGTCGTTCGCCGGGAATTCCGCCTGAACGAAGGCGACGCCTTTAACAGCATTCAGGTGAAGCGGACTGCGGAGCGCATCAAGTCGCTTGGCTATTTTCAGGAAGATCTGGAAGTCGAACAGGCGCAGGGCAGTGCGCCTGACCGCATCGTTCTAACCACCAATATCGAAGAAAAAGCGACTGGGGAGCTGTCACTATCAGCCGGCTTCTCCTCGATTGAAAACTTCATCTTTCAAGGGTCAATCCGCCAGCGCAACTTTCGCGGCCTTGGCCAAGAATTACGAACCAACATTTCCTATTCGTCTTATTCGAAATCAGCAGAAATTGGATTTACGGAGCCGTATCTGTTTGACCGTTCGATGGCGATTTCAGGCGACATATTCCGCCGTGATTTAAACAGCTTTAACTTCTTTAATAACCAGCGCAACACGACCTACCAGCAGGCAACAACAGGCTTCCAGTTGCGTCTTGGCGTGCCGGTCAACGAATATATTTATTTTCAGGCACGGTACGGATTAAGCCAAGACGATGTTACGCTTGATGAAAACACATTTTTTTCCGGAAATCCGCCGACCTGTGACCCTATCCTCGCAGGGCGCTTTCTCTGTGATGCCATAGGTAAGCGCATGACGTCGTCGCTGGGCTACACATTGTTATATGATGACCGGGATAACCGGATCCGTCCAACCCGTGGCCAAAGCTTGGGTATCAGCCAGGATTTCGCAGGGCTTGGCGGTAGCGTCAAATATATCAAAACCCGAATTAACGCTGACAAATATTGGAAGCCGTTTGGTAATTTCGTTTTCGGCTTGTCGTTTGAGAGCGGGTATATCCATCCTTTGGAAAACCGTGGGCTTTCGGGGATCGACGATGTCCGTTTAACGGATCGCTTCTACTTGGGTGAGCCGCAAATGCGTGGTTTCGATATTCGCGGTGTAGGACCGCGCGTTCAACGTATTTTTCAGGAAGGCAAGATTGTGAACGGCGTCGCGGTTAATAACCCGATTACTGACCGCAACCAGATCCAAGACGATGCCATTGGGGGCCGCTTCTATTATATGGGGCGTGGAGAATTGCAGATCCCATTGGGTAGCGGCGCTAAGGAGTTGGGCCTGCGTCCGTCTCTGTTTATCGATGTCGGATCCGTGTTTGACGTTACGCGGCCAGTCCTGCAGAGCGTGCAGCAACGCGAAGTGTTGGCAGATGGCACACAAGGCGGACTGCTATATTATTTTGTCGATAGTGCTGGGGCACTTCAGACGTCTACCACCGCAGTTAATGGCGATGGCTCTGCACGGGTCGCGGCGTTCCGGTTCAAAGAAGAATTCCTCGGCGACACATGGAAACCGCGCCTGTCGGTTGGATTTGGCGTAAACTGGAACTCACCATTTGGTCCATTCAGGATAGACCTCGCGCGGGTTCTGCTAAAGCAGCCGGGCGACGACACCAAATCATTTACTTTCAACGTAGGGACTCAATTCTAATGAACATTCGTAAAACCGCCCTTGAGGCCGCTCTTTTGTCGGCAGTTGTTATCATTGCACCAGCATCTGCTCAGGTATCGGGTATCGCAACGTCAGACACGGCAGTCGCTATCTTGCGTTCAAAGGCGCTGGGCGCTGCGTATCAGCAGATCGGCACGCAATATGCGGCCGTATCGCAGCAGCTTCAAACAAAGCGTCAAGAAATCAACAACCTGAATGCGCAGCTTGATACCGACAAGAACAAAGAACTGACACAGGCTGAGCTCGATGTTGCGATTAAGGCAAAAAACCCGCTGCTTGCGCAGATTGACGCGAAGCAAAAGGAAATGAGCGCGCTTCAGGATCCGGTTATCCTTGCACAGCTATATTCCATCGAGCAGATTGCTCTGAAATATGAAGCGGCACAGCAGGCTGTTATCACGGCCAAGCGCATCAACGTCATCCTCGCTCCGGACGCATTTGTTTGGGCGCCAGAATCGGTTGACGTCACGACTGCAATTACTGCTGAACTCGATAAGCTATTGCCTGCCGTCACGATCACACCGCCAGCCGGTTGGCGTCCTTCGCGCCAGATTGGTACGCTGTACCAGCAAATCCAGCAGTTGATTAACAACGCGTCACAACAAGCACAAGCGCAGGCCGCCGCTGCTCAGTCACCGGCATCTGCTGCTGCACAACCCGACAGCCGTTAATCTGCATGTCGGGGGACGATTACAGCAATTACGACGTCCGCAGGGTGATGGCGGTGCTTCCGCACCGCTACCCCATGCTCTTAGTCGATCGGGTAGAAGAGCTCGTTCCCGACGAGCGTATTTGCGCCGTCAAGGCCGTGACTATGAATGAAGGGTTCTTTCAGGGACATTTTCCTGGAAGGCCTATCATGCCCGGCGTGATGATTGTTGAAGCACTTGCCCAAGCAGCTGGTGTTTTGGCGATGGAAAGCCTTGGTCTTATAGGTTCAGGCAAGCTTGTGTATTTCATGTCGATTGACAATGCCAAGTTCCGTGCGCCCGTCGAACCTGGCTGTCTTTTACATCTTCATGTCACGTTTGTCCAAAAGCGCGCGCGCGTCTGCAAATTTGCCGGGCGTGCTATGGTTGGCGACCAAGTCGCTGCTGAAGCCGAGTTTATGGCGATGATTGCTGAGCCGCCTGCTTAAACGGCAGGGCCTAGCCCAAAGCGTAACTTGGCCTGAGGGCTGCGGTTATTTTTAACAGTCAGTTCTTGCCTTCTTTAAGCGTGCCCGCTATGCGCGTCGCTTCCGAATTTAGGGCCTCCGGTCGGAAACCGGTGGCTGAGCAAAGGAATTATGTATGAAAGCCGACATTCACCCCGATTATCACATGATCAAGGTGCAGATGACCGACGGAACTGTCTTCGAAACGCGCTCCACGTGGGGCAAGGAAGGCGACACGTTGGCATTGGATATCGATCCAACCTCGCATCCAGCATGGACCGGTGGATCAGGCCGTATGCTTGACACTGGTGGCCGCGTTGCCCAGTTTAACAAGCGTTTTGGCGGCCTCAGCCTCAAAAAGTAAGAATATTCATGTGCCGGGTTGACGCCCGGCATAGGGTAATTCTAAGCCTAAAGAATAGGAGCGCGTCTGCCTCAGTGACGCTATGGCGATCGTAGCTCAGTTGGTTAGAGCGCTGGTTTGTGGTACCAGAGGTCGGGGGTTCAAGACCCCTCGGTCGCCCCATTTATCTCCCTCCATATTCTGGATGACATTTCAGGCGCGTAATATTATTACACGTTCTCGTAATTTGATTTCGAAGCCGCAATGCGGCATTTTCGCACAGGGGAATGCATGATGCCCGCTATCTGGGACTTGCTTGATTTTGACTCGCACGAAGCCGTTCATGTGTTCGATGACCGCGCCACCGGTCTTAAGGCAATAATCGCTGTGCATTCGACCCATTTGGGGCCTGCAGCAGGTGGAACGCGCTTTTGGCATTATGCCGAGCCGCAAGCTGCGGTCACTGATGCGCTGCGCCTATCGCGCGGAATGAGCTACAAAAATGCGATGGCGGGGCTATCTGCAGGCGGCGGCAAGGCGGTCATTCTTGCCAACCCTGCGCGGACCAAGCCACAAGATATGCTTGATGCATTTGCCCACGCGGTGGATTCACTGGGCGGCAAATACATCACTGCTCAGGATGTCGGCATGTCTGAAGAGGATATGGTCTCACTTTCAAAGGTCACCTCGCACGTCGCTGGCTTGCCTGGGCAAGGCGGTGATCCCGGTCCTTACACAGCACGTGGCGTGTTTTTAGGGGTTCAGGCCGCAGCCAAACATGTGCTTGGCACGGATGACATGTTGGGCGTTCACGTCGCTATCCAGGGCGTGGGCAGTGTTGGTGGCGGTCTTGCCCGTTATCTTGCAGATCATGGAGCTAAGCTTACGCTGGCTGACGTAGATGCAAAGCGTGCCGCTGACCTTGCGGTTGAGCTGGGCGGAAACAGCGTAGCTGCAACTGACATCATGAATGTCGAAGCGGATATCTTCAGCCCTTGCGCTTTGGGTGCGATACTGACTGAAGCGAGCGTGTCTGCGTTAAGAGTGCGTGCGGTTGCCGGTGGCGCAAATAATCAGCTTGCGACGGGGCGTGAGGGACGCATGCTGGCCGATCGAAGTATATTGTATGCCCCTGATTATGTCGTCAACGCTGGCGGCATTATCAACGTTTTGCGTCACATTGAAAATGCCGACGATGCAGAAATCAACCGCCGCATTAACACCATTCCTGAGCGGTTGGCGGCTATCTGGGCTGAAAGCGCTTCGGGCGGTAAAACACCAGCTGAAGTGGCAGACGATATGGCGCAAAAACTTATCGGTAGGTGATGCTAAATTCGTTGGCCTAACGTTTTTGCAGTGCTAGAGACCCACTACAGATATGCACCGTTTCGCCAATCCTGCCCGTTTTTTGCGTATCGCAAGGCCACTTACCCCGGCTTTGTTCTGGCTCGGGCTTATCCTGACGCTTGCTGCCTGTATTTGGGGGCTATTCTTCACGCCGACTGAACGGTTGATGGGCGACACAGTCAAGATCATCTTTGTTCATGTCCCTGCCGCTTGGCTCGGTATGGGGGGATGGACTGGCATTGCCATTGCGAGCATTGTGCAATTGGTATGGCGTCACCCGCTGGCGGGCGTGTCTGCGCGTGCAATCGCGGTTCCCGGAGCGACCTTTGCGGCGATTTGCCTCATTACGGGGTCGATATGGGGGCGACCCACTTGGGGAACTTGGTGGGTTTGGGATGGCCGGCTGACATCAATGCTTGTGCTCTTCTTTTTATATCTCGGGTATATTGCGTTATCCAATGCGTCGAGCAACAAAGGCGATACCAGTCGCGTTGCCGCAGTTTTCGGTATCATTGGCGCAATCAACATCCCCATCATCAACCGCTCGGTCATCTGGTGGGAAAGCCAGCACCAAAAGGCAAGTATCACCTTGGGTGGATCATCGATTGACTCGGCCTATTTGGTGCCCTTGTTTGTAGCCGTTGCCGGTTTCAGTCTATTGTTCGGCGCACTGGTGTTGATGCGGATGCGCGCTGCTCTTGCGGAAATGCGGATTGAGGCGCGGATGCGCAGGATGGCGGAGAGCTGATGCCCCACGCTCCATTCATCATCGCATCCTACGTCATCGCCGGGGTCGGTCTGACCTGGCTTGTTATCTCCAGCTACATATCGATGCGCCGCGCAGAGGCGTCGGCTGCCGAGTTAAAGGATCGGCCATGAAGCCAAAGCATCAGCGGTTGCTGTTGGCAATTATTGCTGTTGCTGCTCTGGTTGGCGCTGGCCTGATCGCCGCATCTGCCTTACGCGAAGAGGCATCCTATTTTTATACCCCTACAACGTTGGTGGCAGCCAATGTCGAACCCGGAAAAGCCATCAGGTTAGGCGGCATGGTACAAAAAGGATCCATCGTGCGTGGCGGGGATGGCGTATCTATAACGTTCACGGTTCGGGACCAGAGACGTAGTCAGAAGGTCGCTTATCGCGGGATTACGCCTGACCTGTTTGGTGAAGGGTCTGGCGTCGTTGCAGACGGTCGACTTGGACCTGACCGCGTCTTTGTCGCCGATAGCTTGCTTGCCAAGCATGATGAAAACTACGTGCCGAGAGAATTGGCTGACATAGATATGAGTGCGGCCGCAAAAACGAAGGACACACTTGTACCATGAGGATATTGACGAAATGAGGGCTTTCACATGATTGCAGAAGCCGGATTAGCGGCTATTTGGCTGGCGGCGTCGATGGCGCTTCTTCAGTTCATTGCGGGGTTAACGTTGTTACGCGATGGGGCTGGGCAACTGGTGCCGCTCATAAAACCTGCTGCGTATATGCAGGGTGCCTTGTGTACCTTTGCGTTCTTTGCGCTCATGTGGCTGTTTTATATCAGTGATCTGTCAGTGCTTTTGGTCGCAAACAACAGCCATATTGATAAGCCACTCATTTTCAAACTCGCTGGCACTTGGGGTAACCATGAAGGCTCGATGCTTTTATGGGTAACGATATTGTCTGTTTCAGGCGCTGCGATTGCATTTCTGGAAAAGCGTATTGAGGTAAAGACACTGTCTGCCACGTTGGCGGTGCAAGGTTTTCTCGCGCTCGGCTTTTTCGCATTTTTGCTGTTTTCTTCAAACCCGTTTGAGCGAATGGTTCCTGCGCCTATCGAGGGTGCTGGCCTCAACCCATTACTTCAGGACGTTGGCCTCGCGTTCCACCCGCCGACTTTATACTTTGGTTATGTTGGCCTTTCGATCGCATTCTCTTTCGCCGTTGGCGCATTGCTCACCAATCAGGTCGGGCCAGCCTTCGCCCGCGCTATGCGGCCGTGGGTGTTGGGCGCTTGGATTTTCCTGACAATCGGTATAGCTGCAGGCAGTTACTGGGCATATTATGAATTGGGCTGGGGTGGCTGGTGGTTTTGGGATCCCGTTGAAAACGCGTCGCTCATGCCATGGCTTGCAGCGACTGCTCTACTGCATTCGGTCAGCGTTCTTGCTACGCGCAATGCGTTACGTGCTTGGACCATCATGCTTGCGCTGGTGGCCTTTGCCATGTCGATGGCGGGCACGTTCCTTGTGCGTTCAGGGATATTGACGAGCGTTCATGCCTTTGCTGTCGACCCGGAACGTGGTTCGTTCATTCTCGCGTTAATGCTTATGTACACAGGCCTTGCCTTCGTCATTTTTGCTTTACGTATTGGGACAGTCAAGCAAGGTGAGCCGTTCCAACTGCTCAGCCGAGAAGGCGGGATTGTTGCAAATAATATATTCCTAAGCGTCATTCTGGCAGTCATTTTGATTGGCACGCTTTACCCGATTGCGGCAGAGGCATTGGGTGACAAGATATCGGTTGGGCCTCCATATTTTAACAAAGCGACGGTTCCAATTGCGGTTCTTTTGATGCTCGCTTTGTTGGTGGGGCCCCTGTTGCGTTGGCGCCGCGATGATCTCGGCCGTCTAAAATATTGGCTTATCGGTGCAGCGGCGATTTTGTTGTTGAGTTGCCTTGCGATATGGAAATTTGCGCCACAAATAGGGATATTTCCGCTTTTGGGTATCGCATTGTCCTTGGCCCTTGCAGTGGCAGCATGGATGCCACTTAGGGGGCGCAAGCTGCTCCGCACGCCTATCCCGGTATTCGGCATGGTCATCGCGCATTTTGGTTTAGCCGTTAGTGTCTTTGGCATGGCGGCGGAATCAGGCTTTTCATCTGAAACTCTTACCGCGCTTGCACCTGGCGAAAGCGCCAAGGTCGCTGGCTGGGAGGTTAAGCTTAACGATGTCAATCCCGTCGTAGGGGACAATTGGGTTGCTGTTGAAGGTGAAATGATAGCCGCCAAAAATGGCAATGAATTCCCGCTTCATCCTCAATCACGGCAATTCTTTAAGCCTCCAATGCAGACAAGCGAAGCGGCGTTGCTGACGCGGTGGAATGGTCAATTATATGTCGTCATTGCGCAGCCCGACCAAGAGGGGGATGGCCGTTGGCAAGTGCGCTTATGGTGGAAGCCCTTTGTTACATTTATCTGGGGTGGCGCAATATTGATTGCTCTCGGCGGGGCGATCGCGCTTTTGGGCCGCATGGTCCGTCGCACCAAGAATTCAGCTATAAACAAATGGCAAACCGAATGAACCGCCCTTGGCTTTTATGGGCGCCGCTTGTTGCCACCGCATGCATTGGCGGGCTTGCCATTTATGGCCTGGCCGTGCCGAAAGACGAGCAAGTCCATTCGGCTATGATCGGACAAAAGCTTCCTGAATTTGCATTGCCTCCGGCAACACAGGGTGTTTTCCCATTATCAAACAAAGATATGGGTGATGGGAGCCCCCGGCTGCTTAACATTTTTGCTAGCTGGTGCATCCCTTGCAAAGCCGAAGCGCCGCAGCTTGAGGAATTGAAAGCAGCTGGCGTCGAGATTGACGGGATCGCTATTCGCGATCGTCCAGAAGATGTTGCTGCTTTTCTGGACGAATTTGGCAATCCGTATCGCCGCATTGGATCGGACAGCGAAATGGCGGTTCAGCTTAAACTCGGGTCGTCTGGTGTGCCTGAAACTTATGTAATCGGTGCCGATGGCACAATATTGTTCCAGCATATCGGCGATATCCGGGTAGAACATGTGCCGATGCTCATCGAAAAACTGAAGGCGACGAAATGAGAGTATTCGTTCCTATTTTACTGATGTTAGCTGCGCCCGTTTTTGCCCAAGGAAGCGGGCCAACGCCCGCCTTGGCAAACCGTCAGCTTTCCGATCCAGCGAAAGAAGCTGAGGCAACCCGCCTGATGCACAGTTTGCGCTGTATTCAATGCCAAGGTCAATCCATTGCCGATAGCGACGCGAGCATGGCAGGAACCATGCGTGCCGAAGTGCGTCAGCAAATTGCCGCTGGACAAAAGTCCGAGGCAGTTCGGAACTGGATGATACAACGTTATGGCGAATGGGTTAGCTTCGAACCCGATTTCAAGGGCGCAGGGCTTCTTCTCTGGCTTACACCAATTATCTTGCTGCTTGCATCGCTTTGGGTTGCGCGTGGGCTGTTTTGGAGGCGTACATGAACGGTTGGGTGGCACTTGGCCTATTGTCGGTTTTCAGCCTGTTGGCGCTTGCTTGGTTTTTACGTGCGTCAAAGGGGCTGTGGCAAATTGGCGCAGCTGCGGTCTTATTGGGCATGACTGGTTACGCCCTGCAAGGCCGTCCATCAGCGCCATCTTCACCGGCCAAGCCGCTAGAGGGGAATGCAGTTGCTGCTACTCAGCTTGTCGATATACGCGCCGACATGGACCAAAACTTCGGTGGGGCGAAACGCTGGCTAATCACCGCTGATTCCTTTGCCAAGCAAGGGGAGTATGCTTTAGCGGCTTCCTATATTCAGTCCGGCCTGCGTAGTGACCCAAAAAATGCGGATCTTTGGTCTGCCCTTGGGCTGCAATTGATGCTGGCGAGCGATGGGCAGTTGTCAGCACCGGCGGAATTGGCCTTCGATAAAGCGCGCTCCATTCGGCCGAATTACCCCGCACCATATTATTTTGTGGGTCTTGCCCGCATGCTTAGCGGTGACCTTGATGGTGCGATCCTCCTGTGGGAAAAAACTCTTTCACTCGCGACACCAAATGCGAAATGGAAAGGCGTCCTTGAGTCGCAATTGCAGGCCGCCAAGGCGCTGCAAGCGCAAACAGCACAGGTAAAAGTAGATATACCTTCTAAGTAACTGAAAATATTATTCTCTCCAAAAAATTTGTTCAATATTGCTTTGTTGTGAAGGGTAAGGCGGCATGCTAATGCGCGCGGCCCGTCCACTTTTAATGTGGCAGTTGGGGTTGAAGCCGGGGAAACAAGATGGTTGGACCGCAAGCAGACGATTTTGGTGACAGCGAACAAAATCATAACGATAGCCATGCCCCCAAAGGTTCGCTGCTGGCGTTATGTGCGGGCACGGTTGGCGTCGTATTTGGTGACATCGGTACTAGCCCGATCTACGCCTTCCGCGAGACGTTTGCCGGTCATCATCCTATTGCGCCTGACCCGATGCATATCAAAGGTGTTCTAAGTCTCGTTTTCTGGTCGATGATGATTGTTGTGACCTTAAAATATGTTTTCACAATCATGAAGGCGGACAACAAGGGGGAGGGCGGAAGCCTTGCTTTGCTTGCGCTGATCAATCGTCAGACCGCTGGGGCAAAATGGACCGCGCCTTTTGTAATGCTTGGGGTGTTTGCAACCGCGCTATTTTATGGCGACTCCATGATTACGCCTGCCATGTCCATCCTCTCTGCAGCCGAAGGTCTCAAATATGTAAGCTTGGGCTTTAGCCCTTGGATATTACCTATATCGGTCGTGATTATTGGCGCGTTATTTGCGTTCCAGTCGCGCGGCACGGCCAAGGTCGGGGCTTGGTTTGGGCCAATCATGCTTGTGTATTTTGCCACGCTTGCGGGGTTGGGTGTCATGCATCTTACCAAAATGCCGATGATAATTCTGGATGTTTTGAACCCGCTGAATACATTTTATTTCTTCTACAATGACGGCTTTCGCGCATTTGTCGCGATGGGTACCGTCGTCCTTGCTGTGACAGGCGCGGAGGCGCTTTATGCCGATATGGGACACTTTGGCCGTCGGCCGATCAAGTTCAGCTGGCTGTTCTTCGTGTTGCCAGCCTTGATGTTGAATTACATGGGGCAAGGGGCGATGATTTTGTCCATGACGCCACAAGAAGCGCAGTTGGCCATCCGCGATCCGTTTTTTCTAATGGTGCCCGACATGATCAGCACGCCGGTCATCATTCTTACGATTATGGCAGCGGTCATCGCCAGCCAAGCTGTTATCTCTGGCGCTTTCTCTTTGACGCAGCAGGCAATACAACTCGGCTTCATGCCGCGTCTGAGTATTCAGCACACAAGCGAAAAAGCCGCAGGGCAAATCTATATTCCGGCCATCAACTGGGGCCTTGCCATCATGGTATTGTTGCTGGTGCTATTCTTCCAGTCATCATCAAACCTCGCAGCGGCTTACGGTATCGCGGTTACGGGCGCTATGTTCATTGACACCTGCTTGATCGCTGTTGTCCTGCTGTCATTGTGGAAGTGGCCAAAGTGGAAGGCGCTTCCTATCCTGGGGCTCTTCTTCATTGTGGACTTTGGCTATTTCGGGGCGAATTTATTGAAGGTCCCGTCTGGCGGGTGGGTTCCCTTGCTGATTGGTTTAGTAATCTTCACACTGCTGACGACATGGTCGCGCGGTCGTGCATTGATGCGTGAACGTATGGCGGAAAGCTCCATGCCGATGGAAATTTTCATCAAATCTGCCGCCAACAGCGCGACACGTGTTCCCGGCACGGCGATTTTTATGGCTTCGGCCGCAAGTGGTGTACCATCGGCGCTACTTCATAATATCAAGCACAACCGTATCCTGCATGAGCGCGTGATTGTTCTGACCGTGCAAATTGAAGACGTGCCCTTTGTTCGTTCGGGCGAGCGCATCGTCTGTAAAGATTTGGGTGAGGGCTTTTACCGCGTGAAAATGCGCTTTGGCTTTCTGGAAGAAACAAACGTTCCGGCGACGCTTGACTTGGTCGATTTGTGCGGACCTAAATTTGATATGATGAACACCAGTTTCTTCTTGTCGCGCCAAACGCTGATTGCGTCCAAAATCCCTGGCATGGCGATTTGGCGGGAAAAGGTGTTTGCATGGATGCTGCGGAATGCCGCTAATGCGATGGAATTTTTCAAATTGCCAAGCAATCGCGTGGTTGAACTTGGCAGCCAGGTTGAAATCTGACCTGCCTTAGTTCATGGTTTGCGTGCCTGCCATTTTCGTAACAAAATAACCCTAACGCATTTTAAGACTGGACGAATGTTGCTCGATATGGCTATCGCCAACCTGACATGAAAACGCGCAACCCTCTTTCGCCTCTCCTACTACGACTTACACGCCCTTAGGCGTGCCTGTTTTGCTGACCATGTTCGGCAACCCGCCTAAGGGCTTTACCACCGCAAAATTTAGCCCTCAAGCTGGGCGTTTCAGCGAAGTTGCCAAACATCATGATGCTTTCCGATCCATCGCGTAAATACCGACCCTTCCCCCAAATTGATCTGCCCGACCGCATATGGCCGACGCGGACCATCGACCGCGCGCCGCGCTGGCTTTCCACTGACCTGCGTGATGGAAACCAAGCGCTCATTGACCCCATGGGCGCAGAGAAGAAGAAACGCTTTTTTGACCTGTTGCTGAAGGTCGGTGTAAAAGAGATTGAGGTTGGTTTCCCAAGTTCGGGCGCCACAGATTTTGATTTTATTCGCGGGCTCGTCGACAGCGGACGCATTCCCGATGACGTTACGATCCAAAGCCTGACGCAGTCCCGGCGTGACCTGATTGAAAAAACGTTTGAGAGCATGGCCGGCGCGCCGCGGGCAATCGTCCATCTCTACAATGCTGTCAGCCCGGCGTGGCGCGATATTGTCTTCAACCTCGACAAAGCGGGCGTGAAGGCAATCGCCATTGAAGGCGCAAATATCCTTAAAGAGCAAGCCGCGAAATATCCGCAAACCGACTGGCATTTTGAATATAGCCCCGAAACATTCTCGACCGCGGAGCTCGAATTCAGCCTTGAGGTGTGCGAAGCGGTGATGGACGTGCTGCAACCCACGGCGGCAAAGCCACTGATCCTGAATCTGCCAGCGACGATTGAGGCCGCCATGCCCAATGTCTACGCCGATCAAATTGAATGGATGTGCCGCAATATCAGCGCGCGGGATCATGTTGTCATCAGCCTGCATCCCCACAATGACCGGGGTAGCGGTATAGCAGCTGCCGAATTGGGCTTGCTGGCAGGCGCGGACCGCATCGAAGGTTGCCTGTTCGGCAATGGCGAGCGCACCGGCAATGTCGATTTGGTGACGCTGGCGCTGAACATGTATACCCAAGGGCTGCACCCCGGCCTTGATTTTAGCGACATTGATGAGGTCATTCAGACGGTTGAATATTGCAACCAGTTGCCCGTTCACCCGCGGCATCCCTACGCTGGCGAATTGGTATTCACCGCCTTTTCAGGATCGCATCAGGACGCGATTAAAAAAGGTTTCGCGGCGCAGGAACGGCAGAATGACGAAATTTGGCGCGTGCCCTATCTCCCCATTGATCCTGCCGATTTGGGCCGCAGTTATGAAGCCGTGATCCGCGTGAATTCGCAAAGCGGCAAGGGCGGCGTGGCTTGGGTGATTGAGCAGGACCAAGGCTTAAAGCTGCCCAAACGTATGCAGGCGAATTTTTCGACCACCGTGCAGACATTGTCCGACACAAACGGGCGTGAACTGACCAGCAGTGACATTTGGCAGGCGTTTGAAAAGCGCTATTATCTAAAGGGTGATGGCCGGTTCCGATTAATCGATTTCCACGAAACCCAAAGCCAGCGGCAAAAGGACGAGCGCATATTTGCAGGTACCATCCGCATAGATGGCGTTGAACAAAGCGTCAGCGGCCGTGGCAACGGTCTAATTTCCAGCCTTGCCAACGCATTGGAACACGCGCTGGGCGGTCCGCTAAACATCATCGACTATAACGAGCACGCCATTGGCCATGGTACCGATGCCCGCGCGGCCGCTTATGTCGAATGCCGCGTTGGAGACGGTCCGATATTATTTGGCGTCGGCATCAGTCAGGACGTGGCCACCGCGTCCGTCAGAGCCATTCTAAGCGCTGCTAACGGGGCTTAGGGCACTCGCGGCCGGAGGCTGGCAGGTGCGCTGGGGACGCTCCAGCGGCCTTTGCCTTCAGGCCATGGAATGTCCCTGACCGTAGCTGTGAACCGCCAAAGGCCTTTCATCTGAAGTTATGCAGCGGATTGGGCGGGAAGAATCGCGCGGTTTGGAGCGCCTTACCTTACGGAATAGCCCGTTGAAAAAGGTGGGTTTGACAGCCGCGACATGCTGTGGCTAATCCATCGGTAACACATGAATTAACAAGGGATTCGACGCATGGCACTTCCGGCAATTTTTGATAATCTTCGGCTTCCAGTGATCGGATCACCGCTGTTCATCGTGTCTGGGCCAGAACTGGTTATCGCGCAATGTAAGGCGGGTGTCGTCGGGTCGTTTCCGGCGCTCAATGCGCGCCCTGCAAGCCAGTTGGACGAATGGCTGCATCAGATTACCGAAGAACTGGCAGCACATAACCGCGACAATCCAGATCGTCCGGCAGCGCCATATGCGGTCAACCAGATTGTACATAAATCGAATAACCGCCTGCAAGAAGACATCGCAACCTGTGCGAAATGGCAGGTGCCGCTTACGATCACGTCACTGGGCGCTCAGGTGGAATTGAACGATGCCGTCCATTCGTGGGGCGGGATCGTCCTGCATGACGTGATCAACGACCGTTTCGCCCATAAGGCGATTGAAAAGGGTGCCGATGGCCTGATCCCAGTTGCGGCTGGCGCCGGAGGCCATGCGGGCGTGACCTCCCCATTTGCGTTGATGCGCGAAATTCGCGAGTGGTTTGATGGTCCTGTGGCTCTGTCAGGCTCAATCGCGCACGGTGCATCTGTACTCGCGGCGCAGGCCATGGGCGCCGACTTCGGCTATATCGGCAGCGCGTTCATCGCGACCAAAGAAGCCAATGCAGTCGACGGTTACAAGGAAAACATCGTCGAGGCGAAGGCGGCAGACATCGTTTACTCTGATCTCTTCACTGGCGTCAGCGGTAATTATCTGCGCCAGTCGATTGAGCGGGCAGGGATGGACCCCAATAATTTGCCCAAGGGCGACATTTCGACGATGGACTTTGGCTCAGGCGGTAACAGCGAAGCAAAGGCATGGAAGGATATTTGGGGTTCGGGCCAAGGCATTGGCGCAGTCAAAGCTGTAAAAACCGTTGCCGAATTTGTTGACCAGCTTGAGGCAGAATATCGCGCGGCGAAGGCCAGCCTTGATGCGCGTTTTTTGGGGTAGTCCAAGGGCGTCACGCGCCATTTAGCGATATATAACATTTTATCACGCAAAGCCGCAAAGCCGCAAAGGCACAAAGGAGCTGAGAAGTTTTTTATCTTCTTGTATTCGCGCCTTTGCGTGAGATTATTTTACGGCTTAGCTGGCCTTTTCAAACGCTACGCTGATGTCTAATGTGACGTCATCCGAAATCATTGGAACGGCATAGCCGATGCCAAATTCGCTGCGCTTGATGACGGACGTTGCGTGAAAGCCGACAGTAGCCTTCCGGTTAAATGGGTTGTTGCCAGCACCAGAAAATTTGGTGTCTAGCACCACTGGCTTGGTGACGCCGTTCAGTGTCAGATTGCCGTTGATTTTGGCGGTTATGCCATTGGCGACGACGCTCGTTGATACGAACTTCGCATCGGTTGGGGCAGGGCCAAAAAAGTCGGCTTTGCCACCGTCCTTGCCAGCGCGCAGCAGATGGCCCGTTAGCCCTGCGCTTGCGGTGGTAACCTTACTAACTGGAATAGTGATGTCGACTTTAGCTTCGTTCAGCTTGGCTGGATCAAGTATCAGAGTTCCTGTGGCGCCGCCGAAAATACCGAAATAATCGTTGAAGCCAAAATGGCTTACCCGCCAACCAATAAGCGTATGGCTGGGGTCGGTGTTGTAGGTTCCAGCGGTAACGCGGGCAACGTCCATCGTTCCGGGCATTTGCGGGGCGCTTTGCGCGATCAAAGGCACAGAAAATAAGAGGGGGAGGGCACATAAAAGCTTACGCATGGGTCTGCTCCAGACATGAAAAAAGGGAGGCATCAATGTCGATGCCTCCCCTAAAACTGTCAAGTCGGGAAAAAGGGTTCAGTTCTTCGCCTGATCCACCAACTTGTTTTTTGCGATCCAAGGCATCATTGCGCGCAATTGCGCGCCGGTTGCTTCAATGGGATGCGCCGCCGCTGCCTTGCGGGCTGCCTTTAATTCTGGCTGGCCTGCGCGGTTATCTAGCACGAAATTCTTCACGAAACGGCCTGACTGGATGTCAGCGAGCACGCGCTTCATTTCGGCTTTCGTTTCGTCGGTGATGATCCGGGGACCAGTCGTGATGTCACCATATTCTGCGGTGTTAGAGATCGAATAGCGCATATTGGCGATGCCGCCTTCATACAGAAGGTCGACGATTAGCTTGGTTTCATGCAAACATTCGAAATACGCCATTTCCGGCGCATAGCCTGCCTCGGTCAGTGTTTCGAAGCCAGCTTGGATGAGGTGCGTAATACCACCGCACAAAACGGCCTGTTCGCCGAAAAGGTCGGTTTCGCACTCTTCGCGGAAATTGGTTTCGATGATGCCACTGCGACCGCCGCCAACGCCGCTGGCGTAAGCAAGTGCGATGTCATGGGCATTGCCGCTTGAATCTTGCGCAACTGCGATCAGGCACGGCACGCCGCCACCCTTTTGATACTCGCTGCGTACAGTGTGGCCGGGGCCTTTTGGCGCAATCATGATCACGTCAATGTCGGTGCGCGGCTCAATTAGGCCGAAATGAATGTTCAGGCCATGGGCGAAAGCGAGCGCCGCGCCAGGTTTCATATTTTTGTGCAGATCATCCGCATAAATGGCGGCTTGATGCTCATCAGGTGCCAGCACCATGAGGATATCTGCCCACGCCGCAGCGTCGGCATTTGCCAATACCTTGAAACCGGCAGCTTCCGCCTTTTTGGCGGTGGCTGAACCTGCACGCAGTGCGATAGCAACGTCTGCTACNCCGCTGTCGCGCAAGTTTTGCGCATGGGCGTGGCCTTGGCTACCATAGCCTACAATTGCGACCTTTTTGTCTTTGATAAGGCCCAAGTCGCAATCTGCGTCATAATATACTTTCATTCGTTCGTCCCTTTTTCGATGAATGTCTTAACTCGCGTCGGCCCCGCGCATGAGGCCGACAATTCCGGTCCGGCCTACTTCGACAAGGCCGACTTCGCGCATGAGCGCTACAAAAGTGTCGATCTTTTCCGGTCCGCCGGTAATTTCAAAAATGAAGCTATTGATGGTCGCATCGATAACACGTGCGCGGTAAATATCGGCAAGGCGCATGGCCTCCACCCTTTGGTCACCAACGCTGCTGACCTTGACCAATGCGAGTTCGCGCTCAACATGTGGGCCCGCTTCGGTCAAATCGGTAACCTTGTGTACCGGAATGAGCCGTTCGCATTGCGCGATAATCTGGTCAATCACCGGCGGCGGGCCTTTAGTCACAATTGTGATCCGACTAGTGGTATGGTCTTCGCTGATATCGGCCACGGTGAGACTGTCGATATTGTAACCACGCGACGTAAACATGCCGGCGATACGCGCGAGCGTGCCCGCTTCGTTGTCCACAGTCAGCGTCAGTACATGCCGCTCGGTGAGTTCCTGCTTAATATGCATTATACGAGCGCCTTTGCTTCGTCGTCCATGGTGCCCGATACCTGATCCGCGCTTAGGATCATATCGGTGTGCGCAGCGCCTGACGGGATCATCGGGAAACAGTTTGAAGTTTTGTGCACGCGGCAGTCGAACATCACCGGTCCATCATAGGCAAGCATTTCGGCGATGGCGTCATCAAGCTTTGCCGGGTCATCGCAACGAATGCCTTTCCAGCCATAAGCTTCGGCGAGTGCCACGAAATCGGGTAGGCTGTCGGAATAGCTTTCGGAATAGCGGCTTTCATACGTCAGTTCTTGCCACTGGCGGACCATTCCCATCCATTCGTTGTTCAGAATGAAGACCTTCACAGGCAAGCGATACTGAGTCGCCGTCGCCATTTCCTGAATGTTCATCTGGATCGATGCTTCACCGGCAATATCGATCACCAGGGCATTCGGATCCCCCATTTGCGCGCCGATGGCAGCGGGTAAACCATAGCCCATGGTGCCAAGTCCACCGCTTGTCAGCCACTTATTTGGTGCGTCAAAATGGAAATGCTGCGCAGCCCACATTTGATGCTGACCAACCTCGGTCGTGATGATCGGTGCCTTGTCCTTCGTTGCCTCAAACAGGCGCTCAATCGCGTATTGCGGCATGATTTCCTGTGTGCTGCCGGGGTAGCTTAGGCAGTCGACTGCTCTCCAGCCTGCAATCCGTGACCACCACTGATCAAGAGGGTGCTTTTTATATTTGCGGCCTTTCCATACATCAATCATCTGACGCATAGCCGTACCAACGTCTGCGACAATAGGTAGGTCGACGCGGACCGTCTTGTTCATTGAACTTCGGTCGATATCGACGTGGATTTTGATACTGTCGGGCGAGAATGCATCTAAGCGGCCAGTAACGCGGTCGTCAAAGCGTGCGCCGAGGCAGACCATGACGTCGCATTGGTTCATCGCCATATTGGCCTCGTAAGTGCCGTGCATACCCAGCATGCCAAGCCATGCCTCACCTGAAGCGGGATAAGCGCCAAGCCCCATGAGCGTCGATGTGACGGGCGCTCCGGTGAGTTCGGCCAGTTCACGCAGCGCTTCACTTGCGGCAGGACCGGAATTGATGATGCCGCCGCCTGTGTACAATATCGGCGCTTTTGCGTTGGCGATCAACTCCACCGCGCGGTTGATTTCGGTGTAGTCGGCCTCACCAGCAAAGGTGAAACGTGTTCGAGCCAAGCGCTTTACGTCGGTTGCAGCGGTTGCAACTTGAACATTCTTTGGGATGTCAATGACGACTGGTCCCGGACGACCTTTTGTCGCGATCGTAAAAGCCTCACGTACGACGGTCGCAAGCTCGGCGGGGTCTTTCACAAGATAGTTATGCTTTGAACAATGGCGCGTTATGCCAATTGTATCGGCTTCTTGAAACGCATCCGAGCCGATTAGGTTCGTCGCAACCTGACCTGTTAGGACGATAAGCGGGATGGAATCCATAAACGCATCGGCAATGCCCGTCACGGCATTGGTCGCGCCGGGACCGGATGTGACCAGAACGACACCTGGTTTTCCAGTGGATCGCGCATAGCCCTCGGCTGCGTGTGCAGCACCAGCCTCATGCCTGACGAGAACGTGCCGAATTTTTGTTTGCTGAAACAACGCGTCGTAAATAGGCAGCACTGCGCCACCGGGGTAACCGAACACGGTGTCGACGCCCTGTTCTATCAGGGTGTCGATCAATATTTCTGCACCGGATTTTTCGGGCACTGGTGAATCCTTATTTATAAAGCCGCCCGCCTATGCTGCACTGCAATAGGGTAAGCAAGAGCGGGCTAGCTAGTGATTAGAAAATGGCTTGTCAAATACATTCATTGAAATATTATTTCAAAATTACCAGCATTTGAGTCATTTATCTCTAATTCTATCCGCGGCCATGCCATCGGCGCTTGGTTTCGAAACCATGTGAACTGCCGCTTGGCATATTGCCGCGTCGCAATTTTTCCACGCGCAATGGCTTCGTCGTGGTGCAAGGTGCCATTGAGATACGCTGAAATCTCGGGTACGCCGATTGCGCGCATGACGGGCGCGTCTTGCGGTAGATTGCGCAAAAGCAGTGCTTCGACCTCGGCCACCGCGCCGCGCTCCATCATCATCTCAAAACGCGTATCGCAGCGCTTGTACAGCCAGTCACGCGGCGGAAGGAGAAGCACGGGGCGCAGGGTGATGCTATCACCTATTCCCCCGGTCTTGGCCTGGCGCCACTCGGAGATGCTGCGTCCGGTGCTCTGCACGACCTCAAGCGCGCGCGTGATGCGGCTGATATCGCTTGGCGCTAGGCTTGCTGCGATGGGCGCATCATAATGTTGAAGCGCAGCATAGGCTTGTTCGACTGGCATCGCGCGTATCTGTGTGCGCAATTCGAGGGTGACTTCTGGAATGGGGGCAATGCCGTCAAGTAAGGTTCGGATATACAGCCCGCTGCCGCCAACCAATATCGGCGTTTTGCCTGTCGCATGGGCGTACGCGATGACGCCCTTGGCATCTGCTGCCCAGCGTGCAGCTGAGCAAGGCGTGACGCCGTCAAGATAACCAAATAAGTGATGCGGCACGCTGCGTTGCTCTTCCACCGTTGGTTGCGCGCTCAAGATCGGTAAGTCGGAATAAACTTGCGCACTATCGGCGTTGATAACTATGAAATTGCCCGATTTGGCCAAATGCAGCGCTAATGCCGTCTTGCCGCTCGCGGTTGGACCCGCAATAAGCGCGACCTTGTTCTGAGGATTCGAAATGTCCATTTGTACCCTAATAGCAGCAGATACATTAGAAGGCGGAATAATTTCCGAGGTCAATGATCGTTTGGCTGCCGTTGGTTGCGTGCCGGGCGCTGTAAGCTGGCTGTCGGACGGGAAGGCTGTCGANATAGCTTTTGACGGCAATATCGCCAGCGCCCGTGAGGCCGTGTGTGTATTGGANGACCGCTGTGACATAGTCGTTCAGGGGGAGCACAACCGGCGCAAAATGCTTTTGGTGTCGGATATGGACAGCACCATGATTACCGTCGAATGCATCGATGAACTTGCAGACTTCGTAGGCATTAAGCCGCAGATTGCTGCGATTACCGAGCGCGCTATGGCGGGAGAGCTCGATTTTGCTGAGGCATTGAAAGCGCGGGTCGCCTTACTGGCGGGGCTGGACGCGAGAATATGATCGCGCAATGCCTGCGTGAACGCGTTCGGCCTATGCCTGGCGCCGAAATTCTTGTGCGAACGATGACGGGTTGGGGCGCGCATGCNGTTTTGGTTTCCGGTGGCTTTACCAGCTTTACAGGGCCNGTCGCGGAGTTGCTTGGTTTTACCGAGGTGCATGCCAATGTGCTTGAAATTAAGGANGGGCGCCTCACCGGGGGGCTAAAGGGTGATATCNTCGATGCTGCCGTTAAAAAGGCAGTCTTGCATTCGGCTGCAGTCAGNCAAGGAATACCCCTGGAGGCTACGATTGCAGTGGG
>JGI25914J50564_10000048_pt1 | contig 33180 bp, 30 predicted proteins | sample LauGreSuBDMM15SN_2_FD_50564 | JGI IMG/M metagenome (IMG submission 50564) | reverse complement strand
AACCACCTTCGTCGCCAACCGAGGTCGCGAGACCCTTTTTATGCAGACCCTTCTTGAGCGTGTGGAATATTTCAGATCCCCAACGGACAGCTTCAGATATCGAGCCAGCCCCGACNGGCATCACCATGAACTCCTGAAAGTCAATGGGGTTGTCGGCATGTTCGCCGCCGTTGATGATGTTCATCATTGGCACCGGAAGCACATGCGCATTCACGCCGCCAACATATCGATATAAAGGCAACCCGCGCGCATCTGCCGCAGCCTTCGCAACAGCAAGACTGACCCCTAAAATCGCGTTAGCACCAAGATTTGACTTATTGTCGGTGCCATCAAGATTGATCATCACCGCATCGATATTTTCTTGCTCCTCAGCGTCGAGCTCAACCAAAGCTTCAAAGATCGGACCATTCACCGCTTCAATAGCCCGAAGCACACCCTTGCCCATATATCTGGATGCGTCGCCATCGCGTTTTTCCATGGCTTCATAAGCCCCCGTCGACGCACCTGACGGCACTGCTGCACGGCCAAAGCTGCCATCATCCAACAAAACATCAACTTCAACGGTCGGGTTGCCCCGGCTGTCGAGAATTTGGCGTGCATGAATGTCGAGAATTGCAGTCATAGAAAAAGTCCGTTTGTGTATGTGTAAGGATATGCCAGCGCGTCTATCCTTGTGTTTAGGATTTGGCAACGATGCACCGACATATCGATTTTAAAACTAAATTTGCGGTGCTATAGTTGTCTAAGGCACTCGCAAGACAAATATCAGTCGTAACAAGACATACGCTTTCGCCACCCCATGTTAGAAAGGAGTCATTCTTATGGCCGAAACCCAAAAACCCAAAGCCGTCGCCAAACCCGCGCCAGCAAAGAAGTCGGCAAGAAAGCAAGCGACTGCCAAGCCTGCTGTTAAAACTGCAGCAAAGTCGGCGACTGCTACTGCACCAAAGGCTGTGGCAAAAACACAACCGCCTAAGGGTGAGGCTGGCAACGTCAAATCGAAGGTCAAATCGGGCATAGATGATTTCAAGGCACAAGCAACCGATAGCGTCCGCGCAGCCGCCACGAAGGGCAAAGATCGCGCCACCGAAGCTGTTGACAGCATCAGCAAGCTTATCCGCGACAGCGCAGGCACCATCGATGATAATGTTGGGCAGCAATATGGCGACTATGCCCGAAGCGCCGCCGATATGGTTGAGGGCTTTGCCGGCAAAATGGATGCCAAGGACGTTGACGCGCTTGCGGAAGATGCTCGGCTTTTCGTTCGTAAAAGCCCGGCTATCGCCATCGGTGCTGCCGCCGCAATTGGCTTTGTTCTGGCGCGGCTTGTGCGTTCGGGCGGGAAAGACGCGTAAATCTTAAACACGGGCGGCATTGCAAAATGCCGCCAATGATTGATAAGCGGGTCCAATGAAGACAGATGATCCCAAATATGATGCGGCAGAAGACAATGCTCCGCCTATTGAACCAACCGCCAGCGAGCAGGTTACGTTGGTGATGGAGGATCTGCGTGCGATGGTGAAAGCAGAGATGCGCTATCACCGTTCACGGCTTGACTATAGCCGACATGTGTTGAGCTGGTCGTTCCGTTACGGAGCCATCGCAGCATTCGCATTCGGCGGCGCCTCTATCGCACTTGTTCTTGGCCTAGTGCTGACATTATCCCATCTGATTGGGCCATTAGGGGCCACCTTGCTCGTGACGATCAGCTTTGTAATCATTGGACTCATTTTCGGTACAATGGCTCGAAAATGGATGCGGAAAGTTTACTTTCCGGAGATAGAGAAAAATGTCGACGATCTTACCTGAAGAGCCGGANATTACGGACCGCGACAGTGTCATTTTATCAAATGCAGAACGGCGTTATTTGCGGCGCAAGTTCAACGACAGCTTGGCTGTGACGCGTGATATTCTAAATCCGCGAAATCAGCTCGCGCGTTTCGTTGAACGTAAAACGACGCAAGCGAAACAGGTTGCAGGCGAAACAGTTCAAGCGGCAAAACAAAATGCGCCCGTTCTCGGCATAGTCGGAGTGGGTGTATTGTTGTTTGCGGCCCGCCGTCCGATTTCCCGTTGGATTTCTAGCCTGCGGAAAAGTAAAATCAAAAAGCCCAAAAGCAAATGATATAGGAACGATATATGAGCAAGATTGGCAACAGCATCAAATCCGCAGCCGATAGCGCGAAGGCAAAAACCGCGCAGTCCAGTGTTGCGGTGCGTAAAAAAGCTACGGCAGCCTTTGAAAAAGGCAAAGATACCGCGGTCTCAAGCGTTGAGCAGTCTAAGGTTATCGCTCGCCAGGCCAAGGCAAAGACAAGCGAAGGTATCGACAAGAACCCGCTTGCGATGATAATAGGTGGAATTGCCGTTGGTGCTATCGTCGGCGCGCTTCTTCCGCGCACGGAACGCGAGACAAAAATTTTGGGCAAAACTGGCAAAAAGCTGAACAAAAAGACCCGTAAAATGGCAGAAGCTGCAAAGTTGGCTGGCATGAACCAGGTCGACACGCTCGGCCTCAACGGCGATGCGGTGCGTGCGCAATTCAAAGAGTTTGTTAGCAATGCTGCTCTTGCGTTAAGGGCCGCTGGTCAAGCCGCCACCGAAGCGGCCAAGGAAAAGAATTAAGGATAGTTTTTTGAACGATACGAAATTGCATCTGGTTTTTGGTGGCCGCGTTAAAAACCCACAGACATTGAAATTTACTGACCTCGAAAATTTGGACATTGTTGGCATGTTCCCGGACTATGCCAGTGCCGAGGAGGCATGGAGGGGCGCCGCCCAGCGAACAGTTGATGATGCCGAAATGAAATATCTCGTCGTGCACTTGCATAAGCTTTTGCAGCCGGAAAGCTGACTAAACTAGGGTGGGTCGATTACGCGGTTCGGTATCGCCACAACAACATTGGCCGCGCCAGAAGCAATCCGGCAACAAACCCACCAATATGCGACCAGATTGCAATGGCTACACCAATTCCAGGGCCAACAAACCCCAAAGCTAGATTTAGACCTACCCACGCTAAAGTGAGATGGAAAGGCCGCGCATAAGCGGCGGGAATCGGTCCCCATGCCTTCGGTTTGTTGTTCGGAAACAACAGCGCGTAAACACCAATAACGCCGGATATGGCTCCGCTTGCACCAATGGCTGGCGCCATCATGTCGATGGATAAGGGCAATGCCATAAACGTCGCCAGCCATTCTGTCGCGGAGGCAGCGTAGGCAGACAAGAAATACACGGAAAGGTACAGCCTGCCGCCCAAAACGCGCTCCACCATTTTGCCGATCAGCAGCAACGTCAGCATGTTCATCAGCACATGTGTTATGCCTCCGTGCAGAAAAGCTGCCGACAACGGCGTCAAATATGTCGGAACCAAAAAACCGACGTCCGGAAACGCCACAGCAACGTTGCTAAAGCGGATAGGGAAAAATCCGCCCGCCATCACGGCATGATTCCACCAAGACGGGACCAGTAAAACAGCCGCTATCACCAGATTGATGATGACCAATTTATTTGTAACGGGGCCATGCGGAAACTGCATATCAGGCCACTCAGCGCTTCAAACAGAAGCGCATGATCAGATAAATTCGATTTTAGAAACGAGGTAATATTTGTCGCCAGACGGCACCGTAACCTCGATTTCGTCCTCGACAATGCGTCCAATGAGCGCGCGCCCCAATGGCGAATTGTAGGAGATACGGCCCGCCTTTGCATCTGCTTCGGTTTCACCGACCAGTTGGTAGCGAATTGGCTTATCATTTTCGTCCATCAAGCTGACAGTTGCACCGAAGACGATTTTGTCACCAGATAATGTTGAAGGGTCGATGATCTGCGCACGACCCATCTTGTCCTCGATTTCGGAAATAGAGGCCTCAACCTGACCCTGGCGTTCCTTAGCAGCATGATATTCGGCATTTTCCGACAAATCGCCATGCGCGCGTGCTTCCTCGATTGCTTCCACAATCATCGGACGCTCATCACGAAGGCGCTTCAAGTCAGTCGTCAGCTTTTCATAGCCTTCGGCCAACATGGGATATTTCTCAAAACTCGCCATCAGGCAAAAACCCTTCGTCACAAAAAGTTCCCGACCGGATGAATGATAACAAACCATCCGATATGCAGTTCAATTGTCGGGGAAAGATACTGCTCGTGTTAATAATAGTCCTGAAGTGGCCGAACTTCAAGTTGCCGTTGTTGTAGCGCGGCGATCGCCTGTGCAACTGCTACACTGCCCGCAGCGGTGGTATATTGCGAAACCTTGCCCACTAGCGCGGAGCGGCGAATTTCTTCGCTGTCCTTCAGACTCTGCCAACCTTCAGTTGTATTAAAGATAAGTTGGATATCACCATCCTTAATCTTGTCGACAATGTGCGGACGACCCTGTGCGACCTTGTTGACGCGCTCAACCTCTATGCCCTGCGCCAACAGATAGTCTGCCGTGCCGCCGGTCGCACAAACGGTGAAGCCGCATGCAATCGCTTGACGGACCGCGGGAACGATAACCGGCTTGTCTGTGTCTTTTACTGAAACAAACAACTTCCCGCTCATCGGTGGCGGCATCCGCGCACCGATTTGCGATTTGGCAAAGGCGGTCGCAAAATCACGGTCAATGCCCATGACTTCGCCGGTAGACTTCATTTCTGGCGAAAGTACTGGGTCAACCCCGGGGAAGCGATCAAACGGGAATACAGCCTCTTTCACAGCAATATAATCGATATCGAGGTTGATTGGCGGCAAATCCTTCAACTTTTCACCCGCCATGACGCGGGCGGCAATCTTAGCGATTGGCGCGCCGATTGCCTTTGCCACGAATGGCACCGTGCGGCTGGCGCGCGGATTTACCTCAATCAGGTAAACTTCATTATCTTTGACCGCAAACTGGATGTTCATCAGGCCGCGCACATGCAAGTTAACCGCAAGTAATTCAGTCTGGCGGCGAATTTCGGCAATGATGTCCGCCTGCAGACTGTAAGGCGGGATGGTGCACGCAGAATCGCCGCTGTGCACGCCAGCTTCCTCGATATGCTGCAAAATTCCAGCTACAACAACCTCGTCACCATCGCACAAGGCATCCACATCCACCTCAATGGCGTCACGTAAATAGCTGTCTATGAGCACGGGCGAATCGCCCGAGACGATCACCGCCGTCTGGATGTAGTTTTCCAATTGCAGCTGCGTATCGACGATTTCCATCGCACGACCACCCAAAACATAAGACGGCCGCATCAAGACAGGATAACCAATGCTGTCAGCAACTTTGATGGCTTCATCCCGACTACGCGCAATGCCGTTTTCTGGTTGCTTGAGCTTGAGCTTATTGATGAGCGCGGCAAAACGCTCGCGGTCCTCTGCCAAGTCGATAGCGTCGGGTGATGTCCCCAATATCGGTATACCCGCTGCCTCAAGTGCTTTGGCCAGGTTCAAAGGCGTTTGCCCGCCAAACTGAACGATCACGCCCTTCAGCGTGCCATTTTGTTGCTCAACATGCAGGATTTCAAGGACATCTTCGGCCGTCAGTGGTTCGAAATACAGGCGATCCGAGGTGTCGTAATCGGTCGACACCGTTTCCGGGTTACAGTTGACCATGATCGTCTCATAACCTGCATCTGCCAATGCAAAGCATGCGTGGACGCAGCAATAGTCGAATTCGATACCCTGCCCGATGCGGTTCGGACCACCACCTAAAATCACGATTTTTTCGCGATCTGTGGGCTGGCTTTCGCATTCCGGCGTGCCAAAGCTTGGCGCCTCATAGGTCGAATACATATATGGCGTTTTCGCCTCAAATTCAGCTGCGCATGTGTCAATGCGCTTGAACACCGGACGCACGCCGAGTTTATGACGTAGCGCACGCACTTCATTTTCAGTGACAGCACCCGCCATCGCGCGAGCGGCTTGCATAGCGATGCCAGAACCACGGCGGATTGCGGTTTCCATCCCCGGACGCACATTGACCGATTCCACCGCCAGATAGGCCAGACGCTTGTCCGAAAAACCCATGGCTTTTAGGCGACGGAGCGCTTCCGCCGTATTGGGCAGGCCGTTGGTCTTAACATCATTCTCGGCGGCGATGATTTCCTCAAGCCGTTCGAGGAACCATGGGTCGAACTTCGCAATCGCATGGATCTCAGCTACGCTCATGCCCTCACGCAGCGCTTGTGCCGCGACCAGCAAGCGGTCAGGCGTCGCACGGCTAAGTTCGGCAGACAGTTCATCCTTTGAAGCGCCCTTAAGCGCATCGATATAGTTGAACCCTGACAGACCCGTTTCCAGACCACGCAGCGCCTTTTGCATGCTTTCATGGATGTTGCGACCAATCGCCATAACTTCGCCCACAGACTTCATGGCCGTGTGGAGAAGCGGCTCGGCACCCTTGAATTTTTCAAAGGCAAAGCGGGGGATTTTGGTTACGACATAATCAATCGTCGGCTCAAACGATGCGGGCGTTGCGCCGGTAATATCATTGGTAATCTCGTCGAGGGTATAGCCTACCGCGAGTTTCGCCGCGACCTTGGCAATCGGGAAACCAGTCGCCTTTGACGCAAGCGCCGAAGACCGTGAAACGCGCGGGTTCATTTCGATCACGATCAGGCGGCCATCGGCGGGATTGACCGCAAACTGTACGTTGGAGCCACCTGTTTCTACGCCGATTTCACGCAAGCAAGCTATGCTGGCATTGCGCATGATCTGATATTCTTTGTCCGTCAGAGTCAGCGCTGGCGCGACGGTGATGGAATCGCCGGTATGCACGCCCATCGGGTCAATATTTTCGATCGAGCAGATGATGATTGCGTTGTCCGCGCGGTCACGCACGACTTCCATCTCATATTCTTTCCAACCGAGCAGCGATTCTTCAATCAACACTTCAGTGGTTGGCGAGGCATCAAGCCCGCCATTGACGATCTTGATAAACTCGTCGCGATTATACGCAATCCCGCCGCCTGTGCCGCCCATGGTGAAGCTTGGGCGGATGATCGATGGTAGCCCCGTGCGTTCCAGAACCTCCAACGCCTCTTCCAACGAATGCGCGATGCCCGACCGCGCCGATTCCAGACCAATTTTGGTCATCGCGTCGCGGAATTTGATCCGGTCCTCGGCCTTATCAATTGCCTCGGCATCCGCGCCGATCATCTCCACGCCATGTTTCGCCAGCGTGCCATCGTTGAACAAAGCCAGCGCAACGTTCAGCGCGGTCTGCCCGCCCATCGTCGGCAACACCGCGTCGGGGCGTTCTTTTTCGATTATCTTGGCAACAATTTCGGGTGTAATCGGCTCAACATAAGTCGCGTCGGCTATATCCGGATCGGTCATGATCGTCGCCGGATTGGAGTTGACAAGGATGATGCGATAGCCCTCTTCGCGCAGCGCCTTACACGCCTGCGTTCCCGAATAATCAAACTCGCACGCCTGCCCGATAATTATGGGGCCAGCGCCGATGATGAGGATGGATTTTATGTCAGTACGTTTGGGCATTTTAATTCATATTTCCAAAAACCCTGGCCGTCCGATCATGGCTATGACGAGGTGTGGAGGAGATCGTTGCGCGGATCATTAAAAACCGATCATGCATCATGCGCCTCATCTCATCATCCCCGCAAATTTTTCGAACAGATAATGACTGTCCTGCGGGCCGGGTGAGGCTTCGGGGTGGTATTGCACGCTAAACGCTGGTTGGTTCGCGAGTTCGAAGCCGCAATTGCTGCCGTCGAACAGGCTGATATGCGTCGCCTTCGCGTTGGCTGGCAAGGTCGTGGCGTCCAGAGCGAAGCCATGGTTCATGCTCGTTATCTCAACCGCACCGTCGCTGAGGCGCTTGACCGGATGGTTTGCGCCGCGATGGCCCTGATGCATCTTTTCGGTCTTCGCGCCAACGGCAAGGCCAAGCATTTGATGCCCCAAGCAAATACCGAACAACGGCTTTTGGGTTACCAGCCATTGTTTGATCACGGGCACGGCATACACACCCGTCGCCGCCGGATCGCCGGGGCCGTTCGACAGGAACAGGCCGTCGGGCGCGTGTCCCATGATTTCCTCAAAAGTCGCTGTGGCAGAAACGATAGTTACATCGCAGCCTACATCCAACAGATTGCGTAGGATATTGTGTTTGATACCATAGTCGATGGCGACGACCTTTTTCCGCCCCTTGGCTGGCGCTGCGTAGCCTGTACCCAACTTCCAAAGTCCTTGGTCCCAGCCATAAGTCTGCAACGTGGTCACATCCTTCGCAAGGTCCATGCCCTCCAACCCAGCCCAGGCCTTCGCCCGCGCCAACATGGCCGGCACGTCAAAATCGCCGCTGGCGGAGTGCGCGATCACGGCATTTGGCGCGCCAGCGACGCGGATGAGCCGGGTCAGCGCGCGGGTATCGACGCCCGATATGCCGATGCGACCGTTGGACTGCATCCATGCATCGAAATGCTGCGTGCTACGAAAATTTGATGGGTCAGTCACGTCTTGCCGGACAATTGCGCCCAAAGCATGGGGGTTAAGCGCCTCGACATCTTCGGGGTTCGTGCCAACATTGCCGATATGGGGGAAGGTGAAGTTGATGATTTGTCCGGCATAAGACGGGTCCGTCATAACCTCTTGATAGCCGGTCATTGCGGTGTTGAAGCAAACTTCGCCCACCGCCTGACCCTCTGCGCCAAAGCCCCTGCCCCAGACAACTTCCCCGGACGCCAGAACCAATACCCCCGTCGCTCCAGAAGGCGCGCGCGAAGAGTTGGGGTCGGCCATGATGGGGTCGCTCCTGATAAACAGATTACAGCAATGTCGCTAAGGCACCGGGCCTAGAGATGATCGGCACCAGCGTCAATGCCAATCTCGCCAACGTGAACGCGTTTCCGCATCTTAACTGTGGATGAAACCGGATTAAGACCCTTAACCAAGTTCCGGGTGACGGAATCTGGATGTTGGTCTAACAGCGTGTTCCATCAAAATTCGGAACCTAATATGATTCGTGACACCATAAAAGCCGCCCAGATCACTGCCATGAAGGCAGGCGAGAAAGACCGGCTGGCCGCCGTGCGCCTGATCCTGGCCAAGATCAAAGACCGCGAAATTGAACTGCGCACGGCATCGCAATTGCCCGATGACGACGCAATGGTGGTTGAGGTCATGCAAAAGATGATCAAGCAGCGCCGCGAATCAATCGCGCTTTATGAGCAGGGCGGCCGCGCAGAGCTGGCGGCGATTGAGGCGGCTGAACTTGCGATCATCGAAGATTTCCTGCCCGCGCAGTTGAGCGACGCGGAAACCAGCGCCGCGATTGAAGGTATCAAGACAGAACTTGGCGCAGAGAGCCTGAAAGATATGGGCCGCGTGATGGCAACTTTGAAAGAACGCCATGGTCCGCAGCTCGACATGAGCAAGGCCAGTGGGCTGGTGAAAGCGGCCTTGAGTTGATATTTGGGGCAGACATTGCAGGACGGCGATAGGTGTCTCTTACCCCACAATGGCTTGATGAGTTGCGTTCGCGAACGACGCTTTCTGCGCTGATCGGACGGACCGTAAAAGTGACCAAGGCGGGGCGGGAGTACAAAGCCTGCTGTCCGTTCCATAATGAGAAGTCGCCCAGCTTCACGATCAACGACGAAAAAGGCTTCTACCACTGCTTCGGCTGCTCCGCCCATGGCGATGCCATCCGTTGGATGACCGACCAGCGCGGCCTTTCGTTCATGGACGCAATCAAGGAATTGGCAGCCGAAGCCGGAATGGATGTCCCTGCTCCTGACCCGCAAGCGGCTCAGCGGGCGGAGAAGGCGAACAGCCTGTATGACGTCATGACGGCAGCGCAGGCGTGGTTTGTGACGCAATTGCTTGGCGTGGAAGGTGCTGCCGCGCGTGGCTACCTGAAACAGCGTGGTTTTACAGAGCAGACAATCCGGGATTTTGGCTTTGGCCTTGCCCCTGATAATCGCACTGGCCTGAAGACAGCGCTTAAGCAATTTGGCGACCCGATGCTGATTGAGGCAGGGTTGCTAATCTCGGTGGAGGAGAAAGCCCCGTACGACCGCTTTCGTGGCCGGTTGATGATCCCAATCCGTGACCCACGTGGCCGCGTAATCGCCTTTGGTGGCCGTATTTTGGGCGAAGGGGAGCCGAAATATCTCAACTCGCCGGACACGCCTTTGTTCGACAAGGGCCGCACGCTGTACAATCTAGACAAATGTTCTCCAGCTTCGCGGCAAACGGGGCGCGTGATTGTGGTCGAAGGCTATATGGACGTCATTGCGTTGGCGCAGGCCGGCTTTGCCGACACCGTAGCGCCGCTTGGCACTGCACTTACAGAACAGCAGATCCAGATGCTGTGGCGGATGGCGGAAAAGCCCTTATTATGCTTTGACGGTGACGCCGCTGGTCAGAAAGCCTCCATGCGAGCAGCTTTGCGGGCGCTACCATTGTTAAAGCCAGGCCACAGCTTGCAGTTCGTGACACTGCCTGCGGGACAAGACCCGGACGATGTTGTGAAGTCATCCGGCGCGACTGCCCTTACAAAGCTTCTAGAAGCCTCTCAGCCGCTCGTGGAGAGGCTCTGGAGGACTGAGGTAGCCTCTGGTCCGCTAGACATGCCAGAGGACCGTGCGGGGCTTAAACAGCGCCTTGGTGCGCATACGGCCAACATCGCTGATGGCGAAATCCGCCGCCATTACGCCGATGCCTTTCGCGAGCGGTTTGATAATCTGTTCGTGCAACGTCGAACCACATCACCTGCGCGCTCAGGGCCGTTTGTGCGTGGGCAGAACCGTGACTGGCGTAAACCGCAGATCTTGCCGCCTGGCGCCGAAACCAAAAGCTTCAATGCCAAGGGATCTGACTTTCTTATTCAGGGTGTACTCGGCGCGCTGCTGCGCCATCCGGCGCTCATCCGACAACATCACGAGGCACTTAGCGACTTCATTCCGCCCGACGCGAATCACGCGGCGTTGCTAAACGTGATGCTCAACGAATCTTTTACCAAAGAATCGCTTGATACAGACGGGTTAATTACCATATTGGACGAGAAGTTGTATAATGTCGCTTCAACGCTCCTGCACAGCAACGGCACGGTATTTGCCTTTAACCGCGAAGAGTTGATTGGAGGAAGCGACGGTTTGTCCAACGCTTCAAAAGATTTGGGTGAAGCAATTCGGCTGATGAAGCAGCGTCCTGCGCTGGAAGAAGCATTGGATCGCGCCACATATTTGGCGAGTTTAGAAATGACGGACGAGACTTTTGCCGAACAGCAAAGGTTGCGCCACGAAAAAAAGGTATTTGACGACCGCATCATCGAGTTCTTTCGGCGTGATGAGGACAGTTTGTAAGTTTAACGGGGAATTATTTTGGCAAGTCGCGCAAATGAAAACGAAGAAGATATTGTCGAAAACGGTGATGCACCGCTGATTGACCTAAATGATGCGACTGTCAAAAAGCTGCTAGCTAAGGCGAAGCGCCGGGGCTTCCTTACCTATGACGAGCTAAATGCGGCGCTACCGCAGGATCAGATGTCGTCCGAACAGATTGAAGACGTCATGTCGGCGATTAACGACATGGGCGTTCAAATCGTTGAGAATGACGAAGCCGTCGAAGATGGTGAGGAGGAGGAGCAAGAGGAAGAAGTCGAAACCATCGACAACATTTCCGAAAATGATCCCCGCTCGCTGACTAACACGATCAAGAAAACAGGCACCGGTGAACGCACCGACGACCCTGTCCGCATGTATCTGCGCGAAATGGGCGCGGTTGAATTGTTATCGCGCGAGGGCGAAATTGCAATTGCAAAGCGGATCGAGTCCGGGCGCGACACCATGATCTTGGGCCTATGCGAAAGCCCGATCACGTTCCACGCGATCATTGATTGGTCAAATGCGCTCAACGACGGCGAAATGCAGTTGCGCGAAATCCTCGATCTTGATGCCATGCTTTCTAAGGAGCCTGCGCCTGAATCCCTCACCGAAGACAGTGAAGAAGAAGGCGACGGCGAAATCAGCGAGAAGACCGCAGGGCCCTCCTATAAAGAGGAAGAAGAAGTCGAAGACGAACCCGCAGCGGCAAGCGACGAAGATGATGATATGACGGAGCGGCGTTCGCCCCCTGTGGAGGAAGAAGAAGAAGACAACACCCTCAGCCTAGCGCAGATGGAAGAGGCTTTGAAGCCCGCGGCGCTCGAGCGGTTTGCCAAGATCACATCATTGTTCAAGAAATTTTCCAACATTCAACGTGAACGCATGCGCGCGTTGAACGCAGGCGAAGATTTTTCCATAGCTTTGGAAAATAAGTATCACAAATTACGTGAAGAATTGACCGCCGAAGTTGAAAGTGTTCAATTCCATGCGAACAAGATCGAGTATCTTGTCGACCAATTATATTCGTTCAATCGCCGCCTAACTGCCCTGGGTGGTCAAATGCTGCGCTTGGCAGAGCGGCACAAGGTACCGCGTAAAGCGTTTCTTGATAGCTATATGGGCCATGAGCTTGACGAAAACTGGCTCACAGATGTGTCGAACATCGACAAGAAATGGACGGCTTTTGCCACCAATGAGGCTGAGAGCGTTGAGCGTGTCCGCAGCGAGATAGCGGATATCGCCGCGAATACCGGCATGTCGCTTGGCGAATTCCGCCGCATCGTGAACATGGTGCAAAAGGGTGAACGCGAAGCGCGTATCGCCAAAAAGGAAATGGTTGAAGCCAATCTGCGCCTCGTGATTTCCATCGCCAAAAAATACACCAACCGCGGCCTTCAGTTTCTTGACCTCATTCAGGAAGGCAATATCGGCCTGATGAAGGCGGTTGATAAATTCGAGTATCGCCGAGGTTATAAATTCAGCACATACGCCACATGGTGGATCCGTCAGGCAATCACCCGTTCGATTGCTGACCAAGCACGTACGATACGTATTCCCGTGCACATGATCGAAACGATCAACAAGCTTGTGCGCACGAGCCGCCAGTTCCTGCACGAACAAGGCCGCGAGCCAACTCCGGAAGAAATGGCCGAGCGCCTTTCTATGCCGCTGGAAAAAGTGCGCAAGGTGATGAAAATTGCCAAGGAACCAATCAGCCTTGAAACGCCAATTGGTGACGAAGAAGACAGCCATTTGGGCGACTTTATTGAAGATAAAAACGCTGTCATTCCAGTAGATGCAGCGATTCAGGCCAATTTGAAAGAGACTGTCACCCGCGTTCTTGCATCGCTGACGCCGCGTGAAGAACGCGTGCTACGCATGCGCTTTGGCATCGGAATGAATACCGACCATACGCTTGAGGAAGTGGGTCAACAGTTCAGCGTGACGCGCGAGCGTATTCGCCAGATCGAAGCCAAGGCCTTGCGCAAGCTGAAGCACCCAAGCCGCAGCCGTAAAATGCGCAGCTTCCTAGACCAGTAATCAGACAGACAAAATTGAACATACGGGCCCTTTCTTGCACGCAAGATTGGGCCCGGTTTTGTTGCGCGTGGCATAATGGGATCGCGCGCATTTTTTATAGCCTATTGCATAACGACAACGGGCAACTTAACGAATTAACCGTTCGATTAACCAACGGGGTACCTCCATGCGCTTTCAAGGCACTGATAATTACGTAGCTACCGATGATTTAAAGGTCGCCGTTAACGCTGCGACGACATTGCGCCGGCCCTTGTTGGTCAAGGGTGAACCTGGAACGGGTAAAACCGTTTTGGCATATGAAATAGCAAAAGCGCTCGGTACGCCGCTCATCGAATGGAATATCAAATCCACAACAAAGGCGCATCAGGGCTTGTATGAATATGACGCCGTTGCGCGTCTTCGCGATAGCCAATTGGGCGAGGCGCGTGTGCACGACATCAAAAATTACATCAAAAAGGGCAAATTGTGGGAGGCGTTCACTGCGCCCCAGCTGCCCGTGTTGTTGATCGACGAGATCGACAAAGCCGATATCGAATTTCCTAACGACTTGTTGCAAGAGCTCGATCGCATGGAATTCTTCGTTTACGAAACTCAGGAAACCATCAAGGCGGTGGAACGACCCATCGTTATCATCACGTCAAACAACGAAAAGGAATTGCCTGATGCGTTCCTGCGCCGTTGTTTCTTCCATTATATCAAATTCCCTGATCGCACGACCATGCAAGCGATTATCGATGTCCATTTCCCAGGCATTCAAAAGATGCTCGTTTCGAAAGCTATGGATATTTTCTACGAAGTCCGGGACGTCCCAGGTCTAAAGAAAAAACCAAGCACAAGCGAGTTGTTAGACTGGTTAAAGCTGTTGCTGCATGAAGATATGCCATTGGACGTACTTCAGTCGCGTGACCCGACAAAGGCCATACCGCCTCTGCATGGTGCGCTGCTTAAGAACGAGCAGGACATCATGCTGTTCGAACGGCTTGCTTTCATGGCGCGCCGTCCAAATAATTAGCATCCGTTCGATTGCGCTGGGGTTATCAATTGTCGCATAACAGCTAGCGCCGCTAGACCGTCTACAGCTTAATTGGTCATTTTATACAGGAGCCCGCCGGTGTTTTTTTCATTCATGGAAGAGTTGCGGACAGCGGGCATCTCGGCGTCGCTTAAGGAGCATCTGGCGTTACTAGCTGCGCTGGACGCTGACGTCATTAGCCAGAGCCCCGAAGAATTCTATTATCTTGCCCGCGCTACTTTGGTCAAAGACGAGGCATTGCTTGACCGTTTTGACCAGGTTTTCGGAAAAGTCTTCAAAGGCATATTCACCGAATATGGACAGAACCCCGTCGACGTCCCTGCCGATTGGTTAAAAGCCATCGCCGAAAAATATCTGTCGCCCGAAGAAATGGCGAAGATAGAGAAGATGGGCAGCTGGGACGAGTTGATGGAGACGCTTAAAAAGCGGCTTGAGGAGCAGGAAAAGCGCCATCAGGGTGGCAACAAATGGGTCGGCACGGGTGGCACATCACCTTATGGCAATTCAGGGTACAATCCCGAAGGTGTCCGGATTGGAGGCGAGTCCAAACATAAACGCGCAGTCAAAGTGTGGGATAAGCGCGAGTTTCAAAATCTCGACAACACGAAAGAATTGGGCACGCGCAATATCAAAATCGCAATGCGCCGCCTGCGCCGCTTTGCCCGCGATGGCGCAGTGGAAGAACTCGACATTGATGGCACGATTAACGGCACTGCGCGCCAAGGATGGCTAGACATCAAGATGCGCCCCGAGCGCCGCAATGCCATTAAATTGCTTCTAATGCTGGATGTCGGAGGGTCGATGGATCCATTCATCAAATTGTGCGAAGAATTATTCAGTGCCGCGACGAGTGAATTCAAAAACCTAGAGTTTTTCTATTTTCACAACTGTCCTTATGAGGGCGTTTGGAAAGACAATAAACGCAGGTTTAGCGAACGCACGCAAATGTGGGACCTTCTCCATAAGTTCCCGCATGACTATAAGGTTGTAATGGTGGGCGACGCATCAATGAGCCCCTACGAGATCACCCATCCCGGCGGTTCGGTTGAACATTTCAATGAAGAATCGGGTGCTGTCTGGATGAACCGGATCACCAGTACCTACCCCGCAACGGTTTGGCTAAACCCCGTCCCTGAAAAGCAATGGGGATATTCGCAATCCACGAAGATCATCAAAGAGCTGATGAACGACCGCATGTATCCGCTGACGCTTGAAGGGCTTGATGACGCGATGCGCGAGCTAAGCCGTAAACACGGCCATTAATACAGCAGATATTGGCGGCGCTCTTCAATCCAGCTTTGCTCATCGACTGACGTCATGGCGTCAAATTCCTCTGGCGTGCTGTCAGGTGCATCCACCCATCCGCGCAACGCTGGTCCGCCATTAATGACATCAATCGCAAGCTTGCCGATTTCATATTCGTATGGAAAGTCGCGCCATAAGTCATAGTCGGGGTGCAGCCTGCGAATGGCCTTGAACGCCAATGTCTGTAACCGCCAGGGCTGGAAAGCTTGATGATCATAACCTTGGCCTTCGGCATGGATATGCACGCCATGGCAAAGCTGATGCACATGCTTGTGAAACGTCGGCTCGAACCAGATTTCCCGTAAGTGACAACCTTTAAGCCACTGCGGCGCGAAGCTGTGCATTTCAGCGATAACCTTGCGCGCGTCGATGTCGGGTGCGCCAAATATCTCAAGCGGCCGCGTGGTCCCCCTGCCCTCGGACAATGTTGTGCCTTCAAGCAGCACAGTGCCGGCATACGCGCGCGCCATGTTAATATTGGGCGCATTCGGGCTTGGGTTGATCCATAGCCGGTCCGCTGGCCAACCGAAACCGGGCGCAGCATCCGGCGCATATCCCTCCATGTGAATCACCCGATAATCCACATCGATACGGTAATGATCAATAAACCAATGGCCAAGCTCACCCAGCGTCATGCCATGCCGCATCGGTATTGGCCCAGCGCCNACAAAACTCTCCCACCCAGGAAGCAATGTAAGGCCCTCTACAGGGCGCCCAGCTGGATTTGGCCTATCGAGTACCCAAACTGTCTTTCCATGCTCTGCAGCGGCCTCCAGAATGTATAGAAGGGTGGTTATAAAGGTATAAATCCGACACCCCAAGTCCTGCAAGTCAATCAAGAGGACATCAAAGGTTTCCATCGATTCAGCCGTTGGGCGGCGTACTTCACCGTAGAGGCTGAATACCGGGATGTTGTGGGCAGGGTCCATAAAATCCGGCGTTTCCATCATATTGTCCTGCTTGTCGCCGCGCAGACCATGCTGCGGCCCAAAAGCGGCGGTCACATTGACGTCACTTATAGCAGCGAGCGCATCCAACGAATGGTTCAGGTCAACGGTTACAGAAGCGGGGTGCGCCAGCAAGGCNACGCGCCTGCCCTTCATTAGTGCACGTAGTTCAGGCTCAGCCAAAAGGCGATCAATTCCAAATTTCATACGCCGCCTCGTGCCTCCAGTTTAAGGGCAAAGCAATCCTTATGATGAAAATCGGGGCTGCCAGCCGGATGTGCCAATGCCCAATAAGAAATTTCCCCGCTTTTGGTTGCGACGACCGCGCTAATACCTGCCCATAGGTTGGCATCCCGCTTTGTGTCAGGCACATAAAGCGTCACGGAAACGATAAGAACATCACCGCTTTGCGCCACGCTAATGATTGGCGCACCTGTCTCCAATTGCGCCATTCCTGCACGATAGCCTGAAAATTGATATGCCGCCCATTGGCCCGAGGGCGCAAAATTATACTCGAGATAGGATTTGTCTTCGGGATTTCCCACAAATAATTCAAAACACGTATTATTCCACAAACCATCGGCTCGATCTGGCTTTGCCGGATCGGCAATTTTTAACGCCTCTATTGCGCCAGTAACGCGATAGACCAGTTCGATTTCTCCGCCTTGCCCAAGCGTGGCAGTGACATCGATAGCTTCGATCCCACCAGCATCGGACTGCGGATGGTAGATCAACGGAACCTCGGTCATCGAAATATTGGCCAATGTCGAAACTCCATGCTAGGCGCGGACGCGTTATGACTGCTTATACTTCCGATCTCCTCCGCCTGCTCGATGCACGTGGCTATATTCACCAGACGACAGATGCCACGGCGCTTGATGCATTGGCATCTAAAGAGATTGTGCCAGCCTATATCGGCTTCGACGCGACTGCGCCATCGCTTCATGTTGGCAATCTCGTGTCGATCATGCTGCTGCGCAGATTGCAACAGGCAGGGCATAAACCAGTGGTCGTCATGGGCGGCGGAACAACGCGGATCGGAGACCCGACGGGCAAGGACGAAGTGCGCAAGATGCTCACCGATGAGACAATCGAGTCGAACATCGCTTCCATCCGCACCGCTTTCGAACGTTTTCTGACATTTGGGGATGGTCCAACGGACGCAGTGATGGTTAACAATCATGATTGGCTTGGGCAACTCGGTTATATTGAACTGCTGCAACAGGTCGGAACGCATTTCACGATTAACCGTATGCTCACCTTCGATTCGGTGAAGCTGCGGCTTGACCGCGAACAGCCCATGACCTTCCTTGAGTTCAACTACATGATATTGCAGGGCTATGACTTTCGTCATCTCAGCAAGACCATTGGGGTACGCCTGCAAATGGGCGGATCGGACCAGTGGGGCAATATCATCAACGGCATCGAACTCGCCCGCAGGATGGATGGCGCAGAGGTATTTGGTCTGACGACACCGCTCATTACCAAGGCCGATGGTTCCAAGATGGGCAAATCGGTTTCTGGCGCGATATGGCTTAACCGCGAACAGTTGCCCGATTATGATTATTGGCAGTTCTGGCGCAACACCGATGACCGTGATGTCGGTCGTTTCCTGCGTTTATTTACGGATCTGCCGATGGACGAGATTGCACGACTTGAAGCGCTTGATGGTTCGGAAATCAACGCCGCGAAGATTGCCCTTGCCAACGCGGCTACAGAGTTATGCCGTGGCACCGACGCTGCAGCACTTGCCGCCGAGACTGCGCGCAAGACATTCGAAGAGGGCGCAAGCGGCGGGAACCTTCCTACTTTTGACGCATCCAGCGATATATCCGTCATCGACGCGTTGGTTGCATTGAGCTTTGTTGCATCAAAAAAAGAGGCGCGTCGGATGATTCAGGGCGGCGGTGCGCGCGTCGAAGGAGACGCCGTGACCGACGAAGAAGCCATGATCGCGCAGCAGGCTACCCCCGTTAAGATTTCGGCCGGTAAGAAGAAACACGGTTTAATACAATTTATCTAAGTGGCGCTGGCTTGCCCNCGCGGCAACTTTACTAATTATTCGTAACTTGGACGTAACCCGTTGCTTCAATCAACAAGNNAAGAGGGTTCCACGCATTGCGAAAGCCTCCCAGAATTCGGATGCGGAGTTACGCAGCAAGGCTCGTCATCGGGCAAGCCACAAGGTGATTGCCGAGAGCCGGCAGGATGGAGAAAAAACGATCCATATCGTGAATGTGTCAGCACATGGCTTCATGATCGATGGCAATCCTGGCTATCAGCGCGCGGAGCGTGTTGAACGAAGGTTACCCGTCATTGGCCGGATTGAGGCACTTGTCACGTGGACAGTGGAACAACGTCTGGGGCTGCAGTTTGAACGCGCGTTACGCTTGCCCGACTTTCTGGCCCTGCTGGATATCATTGGTCCAAAAACCGGCTAACCGCCCCGCAGCGTCGCGACGCCTGCGTCACGTTCAAATAGGTATAATGCCATCCGTGCCGCTTGGCCGCGTGCCCCATCAAGACCGCCATCCCGATCGAGCAACAGCCGCGCGTCGTCTGCTGCAACGCCGATCAACGCACGCACTTGTTCAGGCGTGGCAACGCGAAAAAGGTTTTCGCCAGACTGCCTAGTGCCAAGCAATTCGCCTGCCCCGCGAAGCTTCAGGTCTTCCTCAGCGATGCGGAAGCCATCATTGGTCTCACGCATTAACGCCAATCGCGCGCGCGCAGTTTCACCTATGTGCGCACCGCGGACCAGAATGCACACTGATTTTTCCGACCCTCGGCCAACCCGCCCGCGTAACTGGTGCAATTGCGCAAGACCAAACCGGTCCGCCGCCTCTATCACCATCAGGCTGGCATTGGGGACATCAACGCCAACTTCTATAACCGTCGTCGCAACCAGTAGACGCGTTTCGCCAGCCACAAAGCGTTCCATGACGGCATCTTTTTCGGGCCCGCGCATGCGTCCGTGGACCAATGCAACTTGATCGCCAAAACGCAAGCGCAGCTGCTCCGCGCGTTGTTCGGCGGCGGCAAGGTCGCTTTTGTCGCTTTCCTCAACCAAAGGGCACACCCAAAATGCTTGTTTCCCAGCGGAGAGATGACGCGCAACGCCATCGACCAGTTCCAGTAAGCGATCTTGAGACATCACCCGGGTTTCTACTGGCGTCCGTCCGGGCGGAAGCTCATCCAAAATCGAGCTATCCATTTCGCCATAAGCCGCAAGCGCAAGGCTGCGTGGTATCGGCGTTGCGGTCATTACCAACAAATGTGGCACGCCCCTGCCCTTGCGTGACAGCATCAACCGTTGCGACACGCCAAACCGATGTTGTTCATCAATCACCGCCACCGCAAGGGCCTTATAGGTCACAGCTTCCTGAAATATCGCATGGGTACCTACAAGTATATGGATGGACCCATCGGCGAGCCCCATCAATGTAGCCTCACGCAAACTGCCTTTTTCCCGCCCAGTCAGGATTGCGATGTTAATTGGGAGCCCTGAAAGCAGTTTTTGNAGGCTGGAATAATGTTGCCGCGCGAGTATTTCGGTGGGCGCTAACATGGCAGACTGCATGCCTGCTTCCACACCGCGCAGCAGCGCCATGAGCGCAACCATCGTCTTGCCCGCACCAACATCGCCCTGGAGCAACCTCAGCATGGGCCGTGACTGCGCCAGATCGCCTTCAATTTCGGTAATAGCGCGCTGCTGCGCGCCCGTCAGCGCAAACGGCAGTTGCAGCTTTGACACCAAAGAGCCGTCCCCGCGGATCGGCACGGCAGTGCGTTTGTCCATCGCCGCGCGGATCAGCCGCATCGCAAGTTGGTTGCTGAATAGCTCATCATAAGCCAGCCTATCCCGCGCGCCTTGGTCATCCTTGTTGTGCACTATGTTGATAGACGCGGACCATCCTGACCAACCACGACTGGATAGCAAGGTCGGCTCAATCCAATCGGCGAGATCAGGTAAGTCCTGCAAAGATGCCGCTGCGAACTGCCCCATACGTTTGTTGGTAAGGCCATCGGACAGCGGATAAATAGGCTCGGCAAGGCCCGGCGAAGCGTCGCTGCCAATTGGTACGACATGGTCAGGATGCACCATCTGCAATTCGTCACCATAACGGTCTAGCTTGCCCGAAATGATGCGTTGCTCGCCGACAGGAAGCTGTTTTCGGGCCCAGCCACCATTTCGGCCGAAGAATGTGAGCGTGATATAATTGCCGCCTGAATCAGCGGCAAAAATCCGTAATGGTGCCCGCGGACTGCTACCACCCCGATGATCTATGACGGTGACAGTGAGGATGATGTTATTGCCAACATCGGCGACATCCAAGCACGAGACCGCCTTTCGATAGGTCCAGCTATTGGGAAAATGATATAATACGTCCTTCACCCGCTCCAGCCCAAGTCGCTCCAACGGCTTGGCAAGACCAGGACCAACGCCTTTTAAGGCACGTACTTCTGCAAATAACGGATTGAGTATATCGGGGCGCATGACTAGGGCCGCTTATAACCCGCAATTCATATTCCACCAGAAGCTTAAAGGATGCATGATATGGACGCTGACCCCTATCGTCGTAAATTGCATTATCGTGCGCACCACCGTGGCACGCGTGAGGCAGACGCCATGGTTGGTGGATTTTTCGACCATCATTCGGCTGACTGGGGACCAGTACAGTTTGAATGGTTTGAGCGGCTGATTGATGAACAGGATGTCGACATCATGGCATGGGCGCTGGGGACGGCAGAGCCCGACCCTGCCTTTGCTGGCCCATTAATGGACCTGATGATGCAGCTTGATTTCATTTTGCTCCCGGAAGGGCTTAGTACGCACAAGTCATGATTGACCTGCAGCGGATCATAAACAGCCGCCAAGCACTAACGCTTGCGTCGGTGCCAAATGGCTTTGTGCCTTTGTTGCTGGCCGACCTGACACGAGCGACAAAAACACGCACGCTGTATATTGCGCCGGATGAAGCCGCCATGCGCGCGATAGCCGACGCGACACCCTTTTTTGCGCCCGAACTTGAGATATTGATCCTCCCAGGTTGGGATTGCCTGCCTTATGACCGGGCGTCGCCATCGGTGGCCGTAACCTCGCAACGCATGTCAACGTTGCAGGCGCTTCAACAGCCTGCAAAAAAAAGGCAGCTGGTCGTCACGACCATTGGCGCGGTGATCCAGAAATATGTGACGCCATTTCGTATTCGCCAGACTGGTGAGCGTTTGGCCGCCGGCCTCGAAATAAGCCGCGAACGGCTTGCGTCCCTACTTCAATCCAATGGCTATTTCCGTGTCGATACCGTTGCCGACGCGGGTGAGTTTGCCATCCGCGGCAGCATCGTCGACCTGTTCCCGGCGGGAAGCGAAGTTGGCTTGCGCCTCGATTTCTTCGGCGACGAAATTGAGAGCATCCGCCGTTTCAACCCATCGGACCAGCGCAGCATCGATCAGGTTGAACATTTTGATATCTTGCCCGCCGTTGAAGCATTGATGGATGAGGAGGCCATTAAGCGCTTCCGCACGGGCTATCGCGAACGCTTTGGCGTAACCGCAACGGGCGATCCCTTATATCAAGCCGTGTCCGAAGGCCGCCGACTGTCGGGCATGGACCATTGGTTGCCTTTGTTCGAAGAGCGGATGGCGACGATATTCGATCATGCTGGTGCAGATGCCCTGATAATCCGGGACAGCGGCGCGATTGCTGCAGGCCAGTCACGGCTCGATGCCATTACCGACTATCACGAAAACCGCGTAAAGGCGCAGGCGGCTGAACCTGGCAGCTATCGTCCATTGCCGCCTGAAATGCTGTATTTAAGCGGCGATGAACTCGACCTATTATTTGCCGATAACGCTGCGCATCTTTTAACACCGTTTGCGCAACCAGACTCAGCGAGCATCATCGATTTTGGCATTGGCGCAGCGCGTGACTTCGCGCCAGAGCGGGCACAAAAAACGAACGTCTATGAAGCCGTAGCTGCCCATCTCAAGTCACTCCACGCATCCAAAACCAAGACAGTGATCGCGAGCTACTCGGTTGGTGCCCGCGAACGCTTAAAGGGCCTGCTGGCGGACCATAAGGCACCAACCATAATCCTGGTCGATAGCTGGCAACAGGCCTTAGGCGTTGCGGCGGGGCAAACCGCAATGGTCGTGCTCCCGCTTGACCATGGCTATACCACGCCAGACCTCGTCGTTCTGAGCGAACAGGACATGCTGGGCGACCGGTTGGTTCGGCGCCAGAAACGCCGCAAATCCGCTGATGCTTTCTTGGCCGAATTGGCGGCGCTGACACCAGGCGACCTAGTGGTGCACCAAGACCATGGTATCGGGCGTTATGAAGGCCTAATTTCCATCCCCGTCGGCAACAGCCCGCATGACTGCGTTGCCCTGACCTATTCGGGCGGTGACAAATTATACGTCCCCGTCGAGAATATTGATGTCCTCTCACGCTATGGTTCGGACAGCGAGCATGTCTCGCTGGATAAATTGGGCGGCGAAGCATGGCAGCGGCGTAAATCGAAGCTGAAGGAACGCATTCGTGCCATTGCGGGTGAATTGCTCAAGACCGCCGCCGAACGCGCCTTGCGAGCAGGCTCAATTATCGAGGTTGACGGCCCTGCTTATGCAAGCTTCGTTGACCGCTTCCCCTATGAGGAAACAGAAGATCAGCTCCGTGTAATTGAAGAAGTGCTTCAGGACTTGTCGGCTGGCAAGCCAATGGATCGCTTGGTGTGCGGCGATGTTGGTTTCGGTAAGACAGAAGTCGCGATGCGCGCGGCCTTTGCAGCGGCCATGGCGGGTCTTCAGGTTGCGGTCATTGCCCCGACAACATTATTGGCGCGGCAGCATTATTCGAACTTTGCCGAACGTTTCCGTGACCTGCCGCTGCAGCTTGGACGGCTTTCCCGGCTCGTGCCAACTGCAGAGGCAACGAAGACCCGCGAAGGATTGGCCGACGGAACGGTCGACATCGTCATCGGGACGCACGCCGTTCTGGCAAAATCGCTTCAGTTCAAGCGGCTCGGCCTTGTGATCGTGGATGAAGAACAGCGGTTTGGCGTCAATCACAAGGAACAGCTAAAAGCACTCAAAACCGACGTGCACATGCTCACGCTTACGGCGACACCAATTCCGCGTACGCTGCAGATGGCGATGTCGGGCTTACGCGAACTGTCCGTCATTCAAACGCCGCCAGTCGACCGGCTCGCCGTGCGCACCTATGTCATGCCTTGGGACCCAGTCGTGCTGCGTGAGGCGCTGTTGCGCGAACATTATCGTGGCGGGCAAAGCTTTTTCGTCGTGCCCCGCATTACCGACCTTACCGAGATTGAAGAATTTCTGCGTACTGAAATACCTGAGGTGAAATTTGTCACCGCGCATGGCCAAATGTCGCCGACCCAAGTGGAAGAGCGCATGAGCGCTTTCTACGAAAAGCGATATGACGTGCTGTTGTCGACCACCATCGTCGAAAGTGGTCTCGACATCCCAAGCGCTAATACCTTAATCATCCATCGCGCGGACCGCTTTGGTTTGGCACAATTATATCAGCTACGCGGGCGCGTAGGCCGGTCGAAAACCCGCGCTTATGCCTATCTCACCCATGAACCCAATCGGGTGCTTACCGAGACGGCGGAAAAGCGCTTGAAGGTGCTGGGCGACCTCGACAGTCTTGGCGCAGGCTTCCAACTTGCGAGCCATGATCTCGACATTCGCGGCGCTGGCAATCTGGTAGGCGACGAACAGTCAGGCCATATAAAAGAAGTCGGCTTTGAATTATATCAGTCGATGCTTGAAGGAGCGATCTTGGAGGCCCGCGCTGGCGCCCAAGGTCTGGCCAAACCGCGCGGCAGCTTCTCGCCGCAGATCACCATCGACGCACCTATACTTATTCCGGAGGATTATGTCCCCGATCTTTCGGTTCGCATGGCGCTGTATCGCCGCCTGAACGATCTCGAAGAAGGTCAAGATGTCGAAGGTTTTGCAGCCGAATTGACTGATCGTTTTGGTCCTATCCCGGGGCCAACGCAAAACCTGCTGAAGCTTATCCAGATCAAGCAAAATGCGCTCATCGCGCAGGTCGCAAAAATCGAAGTCGGCGCGCGCGGGACATTGGTCAGCTTCCATCAGGACACACCGCCCAACGTCACGGGATTACTGGCTTATGTCGACAAGCTTGGCCAAACGGCGAAGCTTCGTCCCGATAGCAAGCTGGTGATCAACCGCGTTTGGGGTGACCCTGTAGCGCGGCTAAATGGCTGTTTGCAGTTGTCACGCGGCCTCGCCAGTCTGGCACGCAAGTCCAGTTAACCGGGTTGGCGGGCCATCGCTTCGAAGCTATCCGCCGGCGTCGGGCACCAAATATTCGCTTCCCACCTAAAGTTCATGACGCCCAACGCCCATATTGTCACTGGTTCATGCGGTGGCACCGATTAATTCAGCTTTGCCCGAGAGGCTTTTGCGCTTACATCGCGCAAATGATCGACGGTTTTGGACGCAATATCGACTATTTACGGATATCCGTGACTGACCGGTGCAACTTCCGTTGTACCTATTGCATGCCCGAACAGCAGACTTTTCTGCCGCATCGCGATCTTCTCACTTATGATGAAATCATGGAGTTGGTAGAGCGCTTCATCGCGCATGGCATCCGCAAAATACGGCTTACAGGTGGAGAACCACTTGTGCGGCGTGATATTGAAGTCTTGATCGAAGCGCTTGGGCAGCATGTAAAGGCAGGGAACCTCGACGAGCTGACTATGACCACAAACGGTAGCCGATTAAAGCAATTTGCGCCGTTGCTTGCTTCTGCCGGAATGACCCGGATTAATGTCAGCCTCGACACGCTGGATCCCGACGCTTTCCGTCAGATCAGCCGTGGCGGCGACCTTGCAATTGTGTTGGCTGGCATCCACGCCGCAAAGGCGTATGACTTGGACGTAAAAATCAACATGGTCGCGCTCAAGAACGAAAACGAAGACGCGTTATTGCCGATGGCCGATTTCTGTGCCGAACATGGTTTGGATCTCACGCTTATTGAAACCATGCCATTAGGTGCTGGCATATCGGAACGCGAAGAGCGCTACATTGCGCTGGACGATTTTACCTTACCACTTCGCGCGCGATATGACTTTCATCCTTTGGCGCATAAAAGCGCTGGCCCGGCCCGTTACTGGCGCGTAGATACTCTGGGGCTTCGGCTTGGCCTTATTACGCCCATGAGCCAAAATTTCTGCGACCATTGCAACCGCATCCGGCTTACCACCGATGGTAAGATTTACATGTGCCTTGGCTCGGAACTGCACGTCGACCTTCGCAAGGCGCTGCGCGATGGCGTGCCATCTGATGTCGATCATTTGCTTCAGACGGCTTTGCGTCTTAAACCCCAACGTCATGAATTTGAAAGCCAACTTGCGCAGCCCGAATTGCGGCTCGCACGCCATATGAACGCAACAGGTGGATGACCCGATTTATGCAGCTTGCCATTATTTCATCGGCAACCCCGCAAGCGCGGGAGGCAGAGGCGCTGTTGCGCGGACTTCATGATTTCGTGCCACTCGACAGCGCCGACGCGGTTATCGTGCTTGGTGGTGACGGTCACATGCTTCAGGTGCTGCACCAGTTACTGGAAAGCCGGCGCGACATTCCTGCTTATGGCATGAACCGCGGCACCATCGGCTTTTTAATGAACGGATGGGACTTGCACGATCTGCCGGGCCGGCTTCAGCGCGCAAAGTCTTTTTCGGTCCGACCGTTAACGACCGAGATTACGACAATCAGCGGACAGAAATTTACCTTACCCGCCATTAACGAGGTGTCTCTGTTGCGCGAAACGCGTCAGACGGCGAAGCTCGAAATCTCCGTCAATGATAGGGCCGTCATTCCCGAACTCATCTGCGACGGCATTTTGGTTTCGACGCCCGCTGGCTCGACCGCGTATAATCTATCGGCCAACGGACCTATATTGCCGCTTGATTCCTCGCTGCTGGCGCTAACGCCTATAAGCCCGTTTCGCCCCCGCCGTTGGAAGGGCGCCATTTTGCCGGATCGCTATGTTATCCGGATTAATATCTTGGAGGCCAGCAAAAGGCCGGTAAGCGCCGTGGCGGACCAACGCGAAATCCGCGATATCGCCCAGATCGAAGTAGCCTTGGACCGCAGCCGCGCACTTACATTATTGTTCGATCCCGAACATGCCCTTGATGACCGCATTGCGATGGAGCAATTTATTGTCTGAACCGGCAATGGGCGCTTGCCAAAAGCAAAAAAGCGCTGCTATACGCGCGCCTCTGCCTGAAGATATCGGGCTGGTCCCTGGTAGCTCAGTGGTAGAGCAGTTGACTGTTAATCAATTGGTCGGGGGTTCGAATCCCTCCCGGGGAGCCATTAATTTCAATGACTTAAGTGCATTCCCTTCGGGGGGTCGCTAATGCAGGCCGGAAAAAGGTTTCACCTAGGTTTCACTGTCGTCTTGCAGTTATTTAACATGCTGACATGGCAGCACGGTCACTCACACCTCCCACCCCCTTCAAAATCCCTGCTAATCGAGACCCCACCGGGGTGGCACCCCCCTATTCTGGCTTATGGGAGCCACAGTTCCTTCGTACATACGATTTTGGACGTTTGACCCGCCTCGGCAACTAGACAAACTTTATCGACTGGCTAGGCTAAGCCTATGTCAAATCGCAAGCTCTCAGTGGGCGAAATCCTTAGGTATCCGCGCGAGTTTTCTCAAGCCAGTCCAATTATAGACGGCGTTACAAACTTTTGACATGTGACGCATTCAGAGAACTTGGTTCCCCAACTAGAGAAGGGCATAAATCCCATAGCGCCTGTTAAAGCCGCCGAGTGAAGCCGCAGGCCGGCAGTGCTGATATCGAGTAGTACAAACCGGGTGGGGTCTGCGCAAACACCTTGGCATAATATTTTCGACGTAGACAATGGCCATATCCGATATTTTGGGGACGCAAAGACGCCGGGACAAGATCCTGCCCAGACCCCGGAAAACAAAGTTCTTTTAGAGGCTCATGCGATCCATTCTGCAGTTGACCCGTCGAAGCGTGCACGAGCGACGATGGTTCTGAAAATGCCTAAACACGCATTGGTTCTTGTCTTTGGCCGACGCCAGGGGCAAGATCAAAACGTGACGAAGGGACTACAACGAGTGCCGTCCTCACACGTCGCCGCCGAATTTGCTTCATCTCCCGGGGCTAACCCCGGTAGCTAAAGGCCTGAGTCTAACATTGAATCTGGATGCAAAACCGAGGAACCGTCAAAAGCGGTCAGACTATAATCCCAGTTTGTGGAAAGCTGGGGGGCACGTCACACTTCCTAGTAAATCATTTCATCATTAGATCATCTATTTTCAATAATGTTTATAAAAATTTTCATAAAATTCTATTTATTTGGAGATAACATGAATTTTTCGCCTAATTTTATTTTTGCTACGCTTTTATTTTTATTGACTGCCTGTATCCCAAAGCAAAGTTTCAAAAACCCTGAAATTACTGACAGCCCGTCTTTTGGAAAAGACTTTCATTTGGAAGATCCTGATGGCGTGGTACGGACAATTGCAGACTTCAGGGGAAAAGTAGTAGTGATGTTTTTTGGATATACCTATTGCCCTGATTATTGCCCAACCACTTTGACAGAGATACATAGAGCGATGAAGGTATTAGGGCCACAAGCAGATAAGGTGCAGGTACTTTTTGTGACGGTTGACCCTAAGCGAGATACTGCTTCGATTTTGAAACAGTATGCGCCTGCTTTTGATCCTCGCTTTTTAGGGCTTCGTCCGAAAGATGATGCTGACCTAGCTAAGCTCGCAAAAGACTTTAAACTTCATTATAAAAAGGTCCCGGGTACAACCCCCAGCTCTTACCTAATGGATCATCCAGCAGGCAGTTATGCTTTTGATCCAGAAGGACACTTGCGCCTATATATCAACCATGCCAACGGTTCAGACGCATTGGCTCACGACTTGAAAGCACTTTTAGATGAAACGGCGAAGCCATAAAACACCCTATTCGCAGGCCTGCGGCTAATACCGGTGAGTGTGCGTTCTGGCTCACGCGCGATTTCGCGACGGTGTAATGAGCCTGACCAGGTTCGGCGGCGGCTGGTTCTGGCGCTGATCATCGAGAGCGGATCGAAGCGGCCGACGTTACCCTAACCTCATTCCGTTGCTCAGAGAATAAAGAACAATGCTGCCGACTTGGTCGTGATTGCGCCATAGCATCACGATTAATATATACGGGAATGCCATTGATCGGATGTAAACAACCAAATCGCATTGTTATGACGTAACTCACTGTGAATTATGCTGGCGATAGAGCATCAGAAACATCCCGGCTATTCCGGCACTACTGTTACGCGCTGTATCAGTCCTAAATCAGAGTACTGCAACATTTGGCTTTGAAGAATGAAAGGCCCCACAAAATCTCTAAAACGCATTCGAAATGTAACTGACGTGGGCGTCTCTGGGGATCCTCCAGCCGGCAAGGCAACCGTATCACACCAATAGGGATCAATAGGCTGATCGTTAATCTTGGTAACAAACATTGGATTGACGTGGATATGAAATGAGTGCGAAATGCTATTGAAATTAAAAATAGTCCACTCCTCCACAGCGCCGAGAATGACATTCTGAATGACAGGATTTGAGCGCTGCAATTGGGGTTCGGCAGATTGAATTCCTGGATAATGCGTTAGCCCACCACGAACAACTAAATTGAAAACAATGCTGCGTTTTTTCCCACCGCATCTAGAAAATTCATCGTCGCTAATGGGCTCAAGAAAATCAGAGACCGGCAGAGGTGCCGCTGGTATCTTCTCAGCTATCTTTTTTATAGTTTTCCGCTCATATACTACAACTCTCGCCAGCACATCCCCTGGCAATATAGCCCCCTGCTTACTATTCGAAATATTGACTGGGAGTGTTCTAAGCAAGTATGTACCAGGTGCTCCGGCCTTAACGATCACTGAGGAACGATTGCCGGCGGATAGTTCTATACCCTTGCCATCCTTTTCCCGGGCATCAGGATACTCTTGATAATCAGCGCTACCCCAGCCATCCCGTGTGTATTGGTATAATACATGATCGTCTAAACTAATATTAAGACAATTAAATATCTGCGTATTTATGAAACGCCACCGTTGAACTTCACCACTTTCCAAAATGATCGTTGGCTGACGTACACCGTTAATCAATACCGGCTGCATTTCTGAATAAGCAGTATTTGAATGATCAATTCCACGACCTGTTGGGTAATCAGATAATCGTTCGAAATTTTCTAATTGCCCACTCTCTAAACCATAGCTTTTATAATCATCGCCAATTGTGAGATATGGTGCCTGAAATAAGAAGATGAGTTCAGTTGCTTGCGCCATATCCAACAACTCATCAACAGGCCCCCTTACCATAAGGGCGCCCTGCATTAAGCTGGCTAATTGAATTGCACTCGAACCATGAAACTGTGGACGGTAGAAAAAAGGTCCCGCCGGATGGTTTTTTGGTATATCATAGGAATACTGCCTTGAATCTCCTGCGGGCACTACTCCACCGGTTCTGGAATCGACAACATAGTCTCCATACTCTTGGCGGCTCAAATCTTCATACATTCCTGGGAATACATGAAGTCCATGCGTATGTAAATTTGTTGTATTAGGCTTCATATAGAGAAGTGGATCATTGGGCGCAGCAGGTGGATTGAGCGGCAAATTATTAATAAGAAGAATTCTTAATTTGTCTCCACCTTTAACAACTAAAGTAGGGCCAGCATAGTTAGGCCGATTATTATTGTAACCATAGGAACGCAAATATACCGGGAATTTTGTCGCTCGATCTTCTCCTGATAACTGACTATTCCAATACGAGACAGTCAGCGTTACATCCAATACGCCATTTTGAGATACGAGGATATCCGGCTGCACAAAGGTTTGTTCTGAATGTTTTTTACTGCATCTGCCAACTCCAGCAGAAAGTACAATTCCCGAAGCGACGCCAATACCTAAACGCAGGAAATCTCGGCGCGGGCTCTCAAGTTTAAATCTATCTTGCATGTTTTTATTACAAAATTGTCAAAAACGGATTTGCAGTCATTTGCCTTATGGCAGCTTTACCAATTTGGTTCGAAGAATTATTGCCCCAGCCTAATAAATGATTTTTTCCCACTGCAATAGCGTGCATTTCGCCTGCAGCAATTGATCGAACATCTGAGAGGGCGGGTATTAACGTCGGAGAAGATCGCGATTGAAGATCGCCTAGGCCGAGTTGGCCAAACCCGTTCCAGCCCCAAGCGTANACTCTTCCTGAAACAGATAGCGCCAATGAATAATGCATTCCCGCAGCAATTTCTGCAATTTTTTCCGGAAGTGAAATCAATTTAGGGCTGTTAATATAAGGTAGAGCGCCACCTCCTGCTTGGCCGTAGTTGTTACTACCCCATCCATATACTTTGCCGTCAGTCGAAATCGCGAGTGCATGAGTAGAGCCCACGGCAATAAACTTAATCGTTGTTGGTAGAGCGATCGGCTGAGGACTTGTAACAGAAGTGAGATGGCCCAATCCTAATTGGCCCGATGAATTGCTTCCCCACGCATAGACTCTTTGATCACGTGATAACGCCAGCATAAAGTTATCCCCTATTCCTACATCATGTATAGGAGGAAGCTTGGGAACAATCTCAGGCAACGAATTGAATTGCGAAGTGCTGCGGCCTAGAGCGCCATCTAAATTCAAACCCCAAGTATATAATCTATTTTTCGTGTTAACGGCAGCAAATATGAATTGGCCTACAGCAATCTTACTAATCCGTTCAAGGTCGTGAATTGCCGAGGGAGCCTCAGTGATCAGTGACCTACTGCCAATCCCTAATTGAGCGAAACCCCAGATGAACGGCTGCTGTTTAGAGACACCTACACTCAGTCCAAAGCCAGCAGAAATATCGGAATAATAATCAGGCTGACTTATGTAAGCTGGCTGTCCATCTGACGGTTTTAACGGGCTGCAAATATCTGCATAAGGAGATGCGTAGCGACCGCTCCCCGGTCCGCCCCAACCTAACACCTCTCCAGATGTCAGCAGCGCTAAAGTCTGATCCTTGCCAGCAGTTATTGATGTAATCTCAAAAATATCCGTAGGCGTGGCCATCACTATCCCGAATATTATTATCGTAGAGTTTTAGTAATAACTTGTGAAAGAAATTTTATAAATTGTTCTATAGTTGATTCCAANACTTCTTTATTTTTATCTGGAACTAATTCAAGTATAGCGGAATAATTTGCTCCCTCAGTCATATCATTATTTGGTAATGCTTTCGCATAATCAACTACACCGTGAAAACAGCCGATTGAATATGGGTATTCACGATTAAGGTGATAATGATATATATTTGTCATTCTCCCATCCCACATTACCGATGCAGTATGACCATGGCATTCATCTAATTGTTTATTTGTAATCATTTGGCCATCTTCACCACGTGGGCCGTATATTCCATAGCCATCTAAAGCGTAACCAAACAACGGAGAAGGTCCAGCGTTTCCTTGATTGGGAAAGCACTTCCATGAGTAACCGTGCAGGTGGTATTGCTTATTATAAGGATGCCCCCAACACTGATCTAAGGGTAGTGCAGAGGAAGGGTTATACCAAGAGGTGGTTGAATTTGCTAATTCAGCATGCCAAACTGCTCCATACAACGAAATTCCAGTAATTAAGGATGATATTGGGCCGGGTATCACCTTTCCATTCGCATCTTTTGGATTTTCAATCGGAATTTTTGGAATGTAACTTTCCATGTTATAAGTAGAAACAGGTATTAAATCGGCCGTCGGAAATTCATTGCTTCCTCCGGGTAGCGCATTGTAATAAGGATATGCTGGAGTTCCTGACTGCACAGGAAATTTACCCATCGCAAAATTTGGTAAGCCATTACCCTTAAAATAACGATAGGGCACGTTTGGGACGCCCGCGGTGTTGGTGCTGCTAACTTCAGTTAAGGTGAGATTAAATCCAGCAGGATCAATATCAGTGGGAAGAACATTTCCGCTAACATATGGCATAAAAGAAATCTCAATGGTATTTTTGGTTTGATCAACCCAAGGATAGGTGGATTGAGCAAACTGGGTATTTGCAGGAAGAGGACTATCCGGAATAAGGGCAAAAGCTGGGTTCAAGCACATCCCATTAACGGCGCATACATATGGGCTCATGCCATTAACAGAATTTACTAAGGTAGTCGGCGTGCCCGGATCTTGTGCTGGTGCTGGTGCTGGTGCTGGTGAGGGTGAGGGTGAGGGTGAGGGTGAGGGTGATGGTGATGTTTCACTGCAACCAACCAAAATAACTGCAGTTGCCAACAAAAGGCAACGGGAAAATCCTGCGATTTTATCGTCTTTGTACATATGTGCTTTGCTCAGCATTTCATGGCTCCAACTATGTTGAAATTTTAATGGCGTCAGCAAGATATAAATCCCAAAGACAGCATTTTTTATAATCTATCATCCACACAGGTTCTAAAAATGGGCGGAATG
>JGI25914J50564_10000047_pt1 | contig 33589 bp, 24 predicted proteins | sample LauGreSuBDMM15SN_2_FD_50564 | JGI IMG/M metagenome (IMG submission 50564) | reverse complement strand
GTATGTGAATCTTACAAACCTATTTCATAATTGTATAAAGCTATTTTTTTATAGACAANGTACTTTTATACCGCTGCTAAAATAGCACAACTGTGCTGCCAGATGCAGCAAAAAAATAAATTATTTATTATGAGTGATTCAAAAAAAGATATCGTTGCCATTGCTTCAGAAAGTGCTAAAACATTGGCTGCGGCAGTAACGGCAGCAGGTTTGGTACAAACCCTTCAGGGTGAAGGTCCGTTTACCGTTTTTGCCCCGCTCCCGCGCGAATCCCCCGCTCCCGCGCGAATCCCTTCGCGTGGGGTGGTTTGTAAATTAACCGGCTCCGCAAAGTCTCCTGACTTTGCGGCAACAAAAAAAATTAGCTAAAGAGAAACCCCCCGCTCCCGCGCGAATCCCTTCGCGTGGCATGTTGATGATAATAAAAACTTTTAAAAATGAGTAGAAATTACAAGTTCCATAATCCAGAAGCACTTTACTTTGTTAGTTTTTCAGTTGTTGGTTGGCTTGACGTTTTTACAAGAAATGAATATAAAGATTTGATAGTAGAAAGTTTGGCATTTTGCCAAGAAAAAAAGGGTATGGAAATTCATGCTTGGTGCATTATGACAAGTCATATGCATCTTGTATTTAGAAGTATAGCTGATCAAAATCCAGAATTATTGCTTGGAGATTTTAAACGTTTTACCAGTAGAAGTATTGTAAAAGCAATTGAAGAAAACCCTAAAGAAAGTAGAAGAGAATTTTTGCTTACTTATTTTAAAAAAGAGGCTTCAAAAACATCAAATACAACAAATAATCAATTTTGGCGTCATGATAATAAACCAATAGAGTTATGGAGTAACGAAGTAATTCAACAAAAAATAGATTACATACACAATAATCCTGTTGAAGAAGGTTTCGTCTTCAGACCTGAAGATTATAAATACAGCAGTGCACCTGATTATGCTGGACAAAAAGGAATTTTAGACGATGTAGTCGTATTTCAATATTTTAAGTTATAATCAAAAACCACACGAAGGGATTCGTGCGGTAGCGCGGGGGAGAAAGAGAGATTAAAAAAACAATAATTATAATACACTTATGACTAAGTATATACAATTAATTTATTTCTTAACTTTGAATTTTTAATCGATGAAATGATTAATTATAAATACAAAACAACAATGAAAACAAAATTATTATATATAATATTATTGCTTACAATAATTGCAAGAGGTCAAAATGAAGGAAATGGCGAATTTAAATATGAGACCAATACCTCATGTTTATTAGAAAATGATAGAACTCAGATTCAACAAATGCTCATTAAAAACAGGGAAAATTTAGTAAATAATGGAATAATAAACAGAAATATTAGTTCTAAATTGTTACCACATCCTCTATTTAGTTGGCCAGTTACCAAAAATCCGACCGCTCCATATAATAATGTTTGGAGCATCAGCAATCATGTAGATCACAATCCTTCTTATCCTAATTTGTTACAAGATTGGAATTGTGGTGCTAGAACTTACGACACGTCAAACGGTTATAACCACAAAGGAATTGATATTTACACTTGGCCTTTTTCTTGGCATCAATTTCAAAACAATTATGCGTGGGCAGTTGCCGCAGCTCCCGGAATAATTATTGGAAAATCTGATGGAAACTATGATATGAGTTGTGGTTTTAATAATAATAATTGGAACGCGGTTTATCTACAGCACAGTGATGGGAGCGTTTCTTGGTATGGACACTTAAAAAACAATTCATTGACTCCAAAAGTCGTCGGTGATTTGGTGGAAACTGGAGAATATCTGGGTGTGATTGGAAGCTCGGGAAACTCCACTGGCCCTCATTTACATTTTGAAGTATATAATTCTAACAATCAATTGATTGATACTTTTTTAGGCAGTTGTAACAATTGGAGTTCATCAACAGATTCATGGTGGCTCAATCAAAAGCCTTATCAAGATCCAAAAATAAATGCCGTATTGACACATAATGCGCTACCCGAATTTAACACCTGTCCGGCAACAGAAAATGTCAACCTCTCAAATGACTTTGCTAGCGGAAGTAGCGTATATTGTAGCATTTATTTAGCAGACCAAGTGCCAGGCACTACTGGAACCTTAACCATCACTAGACCCAATGGAACTTTGGCATTTTCAACCGAAGTAAATTTCACAACGTTTTACTACTCATCTTATTGGTGGTGGAATCGTCCTGCTTCGATGTTTAATCAAAATGGTGTTTGGACACTTTCATTTTCATATTTAGGAAACATTGTAAGTCATAACTTTAATTATGGAACTTTAGACACTGATAATTTTAAAACGAATAAAATCACACTCTTCCCCAACCCAGCCAGCAAAATCCTAAACATTAACACCGAATTGCCTTTGGACAAAATCACGATGACCGATCTAACAGGCAAAAAAGTACTAGAAACTAACAGCAAAACCATCAATGTAGATAGCATTGCCAAAGGATTGTACGTGGTAGAAGTACTTTATGGAGACGATAAGTGGGTCAGTAAGTTTGTAAAAGAGTAATTTAAATAGGGTTTAGATAGCCATCAAATAAAAATTTCAAATAGCGTTTCGATGTAACAAATTAATAAAAAAAACTTCATGCATAGCTTGAAGTTTTTTTATTCGTGACCACGAAGGGATTGACTTATTCTTAAACCAAATGCTGGCATTTCTAGCTGATTTAGTTAAAAAAATGCCCTGCAAAAAAAACTAAATGAAATAGCGATGAAAAGGGCTTATCAATATGTTATTTTGTCAAATTTACTTGATAACCGCTGTTAAAATTTTAGAAAATATTGTTTTCAAATGGGGTCTCGCAAAGACACAAAGTCGCAAAAAAAGTATCAAATGCCCCGGGTTTTCCTAAATAATTATCTTAGAGAATCATCATCGATTGAATTTTCATCTTAAAATACTAATTTGGACATCACTAGATCCTATAACTTATTCGTTTTAAGTAAAAAATAAAATTTCAATAAATAGACTTGTCTAATGATTCGCTTAGGTTGCTTTACCAATCGGTATGCCCATTCCAAATTATTTTCGACCCACCATTTTGGAGCTCTTAGCACATTTTTTGTGTAAACATCAAAACTACCGCCTAGCCCTTGGTAAACCGCTTCGTGAATTTCTTGCATTTCTTGCATTAGTTTTTCTTGTTTTGGCGAACCCATCGCAACAAAAACGACATCTGGTTTTTTTGATTTAATGTCTTCTAGCAACGCCGCTTTTTCATCTTCTGTTTTTAAAAATCCATTTCTAAAGTTAGAGATAGTAATTTCAGGAAAATCTGCTTTAAGTTGCGATAGGGTCTGTTCTAAAACATTTTGCGTACCTCCTACTAAATAAAAAGATTTTTCTTTTTGGTGCTTTTTTACGATGTCCAACCACAATTCGCAACCCGGAATTTTAAGAGCTTCTTTATGCCCCTTTTTGTGCAGTAACCAAACTGCTCCTATTCCATCTGGATAACCAATATTTTGGTTTATGATTGCGCTAAATTCTTCGTTGGCATGCAATATTTTTTCAGCATTTACTGCAATTAGCATCTTCTTTTCTTGAAAGGCAAAATCAATTAATTCCTCTCGTGTAGCTGGTATGTACGTTTTAATTTTGTTTAATTTTTTATAAATCATACATTTTTACTTTAATAAATGAGTAACCGAATAAAACATATAGGCATTGCTCCAGCGCATGTATGGAATTTTAGAACTAATACCTTTTTTTAGTTGGTAATAAAAATACCCTTTTTTGTCTTGCATATTTTCTATCGTCCAAATGGTCACTTTTTCCGCCAATTCTGAATAGTCATTTATTTTNTTCAACCTTGACAACGTAACCAANAACTGGGCTGGGCAATGGATGTCGATGGGATAAGTTTTATTATGATAATATTTTGGCATTCCATCTTTTAGAAAAAAGTTGTTGATATAGAAATCAAAACCTTTATCGATATTTTTTTGAAAACTAAAATCATTTGATGCTTCTTGATAGGCCTGAATGGCATCTAGGTTATAACCCGTATGAAAACTATCAATCCAACTTTGAACAGGCAACATGCCATACTGCCAAGACCCATCTTCCTTTTGGCTTTTGCAAACAGCTTCTACAGCAATTTTTGCGACTTCAATATAGGCGTTGTTATTGGTGTAAGTATAACATTTGCTGAGCAACATCGCTCCCATTAACGAAGCATTAAAAACGGTGTCGTTACCATTTAACGGACTGTAAGAAAATAGAAAGCCATCATTGTGCGGTGTTCTTTTCAAATCGTTTAAAATAAAATTGGCTGAAGACAATGCTGTAGTTAAATAATTTTCATTTTTAGTAATCTCAAAAGCTTCAATAAGCGCATTAAAACAAAAAGTTGTTGCNACGACTGTTGGCGTTTCCTTNGGAAATAAAAATAATCTTCTGGCTTGCCAATCGAAATGATAACCCCAACAAGCTCCTGAATAATTCTTATTTTGCATTTTTAGAATTAAATCTCCAAGAAAATTGATGTGTGTAAGGATTTCTTCTTTAGCACCAAAAGTTGTATTTCCTTTGTCTGCCATTTTATATAAATTGCAATAACCCGTCAAAAGCAAAGCAATTCCTTTTGCATTGTATGCTTTAGGAACAAGTAGTAATTTACGAAAATTTATCGGACTTCTTTTAAAACCTTGGATCCAAGCTAAACGAGCCAAATCCCATTTTTTAAAGGGCAAGGATTGAAATATTTTTGAATTTAGGCCGTCATAAGGATCCCAACCTTTGAACTGTTCTTGTTCGCAGTAAGATTTAAGTTGTAGGAAGGAAGTTATTATTTTAGATGTCGATTTGTTTTCCACCACAGTTGATTGATTCAATTATTTTGAAAGTAGTTTTGGTCACTGCATAAATCTCTTCCATCGAGATTAAAGCGCCCTTGTTGGCTAAAAGATTATTGATATACTGTTCAACCATTTCCTTTTGACCTTTGTTTTGATTGAATAATTTCTTTTTGAAAGGTTTGCCTTTGCCATAAATTTTCAATTCTTTAAAATCATCTATTATACAAGTTGTTCCAGCAGAAAAAACCTCAAAATATTCTTTGCTAAGTTCTTTTGATCCATTTGAGAAATAAGCAATAATACCAGTCGAACCATTTTCAAATTGAATTAAAATAGAAACAGTATCATTCAAACCGAACGGGTCTTTAAGAGCAGAAGCACTTACTTTTATAGGTAAACTTCCGTTGATAAAAGTCAGATAGTCGATAAAATGACAAGCTTCTCCAATAATTCTGCCACCACCAATTTCCAAGTCTTGTATCCAACTGTCGATTGGAATAGCGCCGGCGTTGACTCTGAAAATCATAGACATCGGATTATTTCCTACTTTGTTTTTAACCAATTGAGAAAGTGGAGAAAACCTTCGATTGAAACCCACCATTACCGAACTATTGCTTTTTTTGTATTCTAATTTGATGGCTTCTAATTCCGTTTCGGTCAAGCAAATTGGCTTTTCTACAAATACATTTTTATTGTTGAGTAAAGCTTTTAAAACATAAGCAGCATGAGAATCGTGACGCGTGGCAACGAAAACGGTATTGGTTTCGTCGTTAAAAATATCTTCTTCTTTGGAAGCACAAAATCTGAAATTAAATTTTTCAGCAACTCTTTTAGAAGTTGTTCCGTTGTTGGTAAGAATTCCTGCCCGATTTACATCGTCAGATTTAGGAATATTGGGCAACAAATTACTTTGCGCATAACTTCCTGCACCAATGAATGAAATTTTTATTTCGCCCTCTATTTTTGTTGAATTGACCTCAATTTTATTTTTTGAAGGAACTGCTTTTGTTTCATATTTAATAGCAATTCCAATAAAAGACTCTGATTTGTTAACCACAAGGTCAAATGCTTTTGGCGCGTCTTGGAAATCAAAAACATGGGTCGTTAAGTAATCAATATTTATTTTATTAGTTTCTAGTAGGTTTTGGAAAGCTTCCATGTTGCGTTTTTCTGTCCAGCGGACATAAGCAACAGGATAGTCGAGGCCTTTTTCTTCATAATTCAAATCATATCTCCCAGGGCCGTAAGAACAAGCCATTTTTAATTCTAGCTCTTTTCTATACCAAAATGGATCTCTATCAAAACCCGTAGGGACCGCTCCCAAAATAATTACTTTCCCTTTTTTTCGCGCTATTAAACCTGCAAAATTAATGGGGTCTAAACTGGCCGTTGCTGCAGCAATTATAACTGCGTCAACGCCAATTCCTTTAGTGTAATCAAGAATTTTAGCTTCTATAGTAGCATCGTCTCGCTTAATTCCGACATCAACTGCATTATTGCTTATAGCTGTTGAAACTGCGTCTTGAGCAACATCGATTCCGATAACATTAACGCCAGCACTTTTTAAGAGCAAAGCCGTAATTTGTCCTAAAAGCCCGAGACCGATTACCGCACAAGTTTCACCCAATCTCAAATCCGCTTGACGAACACCTTGCAAGGCGATTGCTCCTAAAGTATTGTAGGCGGCATTCTTCAAATTGGCATTAGCGGAAAGCTTAACACACAAGTTCATTGGAACAGCAACTATTTCTGCATGATTGGCGTAGCCGGCGCCAGCACAAGCAATAAAATCACCGACTTGAAATTCGGATACATTTTCTCCTACTTCAATGACTTCGCCAGCGCAACTGTAACCAAGAGGCGAATAGGCATCTAATTTATTAGTGATTGCCCTGTAAGTTTGAATTGGCCCTTGCCTTTTTAAAACATCCAATACTTGTTTCACTTGTTGTGGACGCTCTTTTGCTTTTCCAATAAGATTTTTTCTAGCAGCAACTACAGTCGAACCTTCCGTTCCTGCGCTGATGATTGAGTAATGGTTTTTAACAATTATCATTCCTTTTCCTAATTGAGGATAAGGAATTTCTTGAATTACCATTTCTCCAGATCCAAGTTTATGTGTCAATTGATTCATCGGTAATAATTAAGTTTTCAGAAAGTTGCGTTGTTTGAAAAAATCCTATTATTGTTATAATATAAAAAGGATATAATCCCCAAACAACAGAAAAACAATCTATTAATAAAATAAAAGTACAGAAAAGGGATATGAATTTTAAAGGCGTATTTTGTAAATATTGAGCAAGTGACTGGGCAATTATTCTAATTATAAAAAAAACATAAGCAACAAAACCAATTGCACCGCTTAACATTAATATTCTTAAAAATTCGTTGTGCGTTCTCCCTTCATTTGCACCTAAACCCATAATTTGTTGTATGCTCGAAGTTGATTCATAAGATTTTAAATAATCTTCCCACAACATTCCACGACCAGAAAACAATTGTCCGGAATCATTTAAATCGCCGTTATTAAATTCAATTTCTTTTATAAAAAGTTGGCTTGTAGTATCAAAAATAGAGGAGTTTACCGTTAAAACAAGAAACAAAATTAACACGCCAAATACTATTTTATATACATTTTGTTTAGTGGCAATCAACAATAAAAAAGCACCTGCAATAAAAATTCCTATCAAAGCTTTTGAAAATAAAACATAGCCCGCGAGTACAAAAATGAGTAGCAATAGCCAAAACAATAATTTGGAAATTTGGTAACGGCCTGATAATTTGATATAGCTTAAAGCGATTAATCCTTGCACAGCATACATTCTTGAAGTTACCATATCGTGATAAAAACCATTGGAACGAATCAAACCCTTACTGGCATGAATAAATTCATATGAAATGATACCAATAAACTGCAAAATGGATATTAGCCCTGAAAAAAGTGCTGCGTAAATTAAAAATTTAATTAATGTTTCTGCTATTTCTTCTTCACAATACAATAGAAAATAAGGAATTAAAACCAGTCCTAATGGGAAATATAACATTCTCGCTAAGGCTTCAAAACCATCATTTTGATTTATAATTATTCCAATCAAAATTCCCAAATGGGCAATAACCCACAAATGAGTTAATTTTTTATCCATTAATAAAAATAGATTTCGTCTGATAATTAAGCTGTAGCCATATAATAAAAAAACAACTGAATGAATGTCAATCAATGAAAGTCCCAAGTACTTTTGATCCCATGCAGTATCGACTAATGCCTTGATAAGAATACCAATTAACAAAGCATATTCTAATCCTTTTATGATGCTAAAACAAAAGATTATTACACTTATGACTGCTAATATGTCTAGGAATTGATTCAATGTTTTTTGGGTAAAATTTTATACGGTTTTGGAATTTCTTTTATGATTTTTATTGGATTTCCAGCGGCAACTACGCCTTCAGGAATATTAATATTGACTACAGAACCTGCACCAATAATGGCATGGTCGCCAATGGTCACATTGCGCAAAACCACGGTATTGACACCTATAAAAACGTTATTGCCAATCACCACTTTTCCGTTTCCGTTGTCTTCATTATTTAAAACATGTGCAGCACCATCATGCGATAAAATATAGCATCCATGGGTAATCAAACAATTATCCCCAATAATAACTTGTCCGCGTCGGGTATCAATTTTTGCACCTAAACTAATCATGGTATTTTTTCCAATTTTCGCTCCTGAAAGTCGTAAAAACAACAATTGAAAAAACCGCAAAATATTACCTAAGTAATGCATTATTTTTCGTACAATTAACTTCATTTTGCCAATGTATTTAATATAATTAACCTAAAATCTTCATTGATTTTTTCAATAGAATAGTGCGCTTCGACTTGCTTCCGATTGTAATTACCAATTTTTGCTCTTTCTTTATTTTCTAACATTTTTTTCAATGATTCATAAAGTTCTTCACTATTTCCTGGAACAAAACCATTTCCATTGTGATTGGACAATACTTCTCGATGTGCACCAACTAAGCTGTAAACTAACGGTTTTCCAACTGTCATTGCTTCTAATAAAGACCTTGAAAATCCTTCAGAATAAGATGCGGATAAAAATAAATCCGAAGTTTGAAAATGCTTCAATTTATCTTTTCCTTCAATAATTCCCAAATTACAATAATTTTTATCAAAGGCAGAATGCAAGATTACATTTTCTGCTTCAAAAGGATCTTCATACGCAATTTTTTCTCCATTGTATTGGTTGAAAAATACGCCTCGTTCGCCTTTCCGCATATTGCCAGCAAAATAAAATTTCACAAAAGGAAAATCAGCGGCGATTTTTGGAATTNTTTTCAGAATATCANTNTATCCTTTTGCTTTTGTCAAATGTCCGATAACCAAAATTTTACCTTCAATAATTTCCTCTGCGTTTCCTNCTGGAAATTCTTTTAGGTCAATCGCTTGATAAAGCACCTCCACATTTTCAATATTTATAAAAGGGGAGAATTGGTCTTTCAAATAATTGGCTTGAACAATGGCGGTGTTGACTTTTGATAAAGCGTAGCCGATAAGTTGTTTTGCAATAACATTAAAATGAGTGAAATTTAATTGGAAATGACTGCCGCGAAGATGAATTATTACTTTTGTTTTAAATAATTTACATATCAAAATCGTCCATAAATCCCGACCCATCCATCCTATTTGCGTTGGAGTGATTGGGTAATAAACACAACTTGGTTTATTGCATAATAACGCTTTTAAAAGTTTAAAAAAAAACTTAAAAAAGTTAATTATCATCAAAACTCCAAATTTTCCTTTATTTACGTTATTGCTTCTGAAATTAGTTTGCAAAAATGAAATGTTGAAAGTTTCGTTTAACTCTTTTGAATCTATAAACAATTGCATACTTAATTCTGGCCCAGAATAAGGCGGCGGCAAAGGGCCAATAAATAACAACTTTGGTTTTCTATTATTCATTTATAAATGCCATTTTCATTTTTTNTACCCATTTATGAACCGAAATTTCTTTGCTTTTTTCGATTGCACTTAAACTGAATGCACTCATTTTTTCTTTGTTGAGCAAAAAACTTTTAATTTTTTCAACATCATCATTAATATCTCCCGATAGTACATATCCGTTTTCACCGTCGTTCAGATAAGCGATTTCTGGCCCATGTCCTTTTGATTGTAAAGTAAAATAAGGNCTNCCNTATGCAAAAGCATGATTGATTGACAAACCTGATAAACCTGGTACGAAAACAAAATTGGTTCTTTTCATAATCGGTGCAATGTCAAACTCATCAGTCAAAGTGCCATGCCATTTGATTTTATTGTTGCCAATTTGAGCGTTTTGAATCAAATTACTATCCATTCCATCACCAATAATTTCTAAAATCAAATCAGTTTCATTCATTTGATTTTGTAATTCTTGAAAATAGTGTAAAAGTACGCCAACTTTTTTTGAAGGAATTAATCGTCCGATGAACAAAATGTTAAATGTGTCAACTGAAGGAAATTCAAATTGATAATTTTTGTTGATTTCAATGTCATCGACGGTATTATTTGCCCAAAATGCCTTCTTTACTCTAATGTAATTGTTTTGAACCGCCCATTCACAACTCTCTTTTGTGTAGAAAATAACACGGTCCAATTTTTTATAAAAAAACTTAGTGATTTGTTTATCGAGAAAAGAAATTTTGCCTTCACCAGATTTTAGAACCGGATGATTGTAGGAGATTAATTTAGTTTTTTTACGAAAAAATTGCAGCACTAAAGCAAATAAAAAAAGTGGTAAATTCTTTTTTTCTGCAGGTATTAAAACCCAATCATGCTTTTTAAATTCGATAGAAAGCAATTTTCTAATTTGAGAAGAAAAACCAAATTTACTTTTGGGAACATTGGTTTGTATTACTTTAAAACTCCAATTATCATCAACTTCTTTGTTCTTGTTTTCATTTCTTCCAGCGCCAGCAAGTAGGGTCAATTCAATTCCTTCAGCAGCTGCTAAATGATTCAAAAACCTTGCTTTATAGTGGTTAAATGTTGGTGAGAGCCAAAGTANTTTCGTCATTTTTTAGTGAATTGCTTATATACTTTTACAAGAAATTGATATACAGTTGGCGAAATGGTATATACAGCGCTATATTTCATTATTTTTTTATCACTTGATTTTGCTTTCAANATTAAATTTTCTTCAATAGCACTGCATTTCATTTCTTTAAAATAATTGGGAAGTTGCGCAGCATTTTTATTCCAATTAAGATTTATTTTGGCAAAATTTCTAGTTTTTTCTGCTAAATCGTTTATAATTGTTTTATTGTCGATGTAAAATTCCATTGCTTTTTTCAAATCATCAATCGAAACTTCACTCATTTCCCAATAGTAATTATCTTCGCGCATTTTAAATTTTTCGATGGCCACTTTTTTGCATGTTTCATCTGAAATAAATTCAATCATCGGCCCATTATTTGGGACAATTGNTGGCAACCCACAAGAGATNGCNTCTGCAATGGTTAATCCAATTCCTTCCAATCGCGTTGGATATACATANACATCGCCTAAATGATAAAGACCTGGTGCTTCTACAGTTCTTTCAATAATTTCTACTTTGCCTGCTTCAATTAACGCCAATAATTTTGCTTTTTGATTTGGTAATAATTCAAATAAATTGCCTTGTGTATGAATTATTAATTTGAAGGGTTTGTCCAGTAAAAAAGCAGCTTCTATTAATAAATCTGTGCCTTTTCGAAAAGGCGACCAACCTACAGAGTGGAAAAATATGAGCCTTTCAGTAAATGGTTTTGGGCTATAATTAAAAACCGCACAATCCGTTCCCCAAGGTAAATAAATTGCATTATTGAATTTTTCAAAAACACTAAAATGTCTTTTGGTATTGCAAAAAACATTGTCATAAATTTGAAATAAATCAACTGTTTCTTTAGTATAATAATCGACATAAGCGCTGCAAATGACTTTGTGTTTTTTCGCTAATAATATGGGTTCCCACCAAAATTGTTCGTTAAATAAAATATGGGTTATTTTGTTGTCAAATATCCATTTTTCAAATTGAACAATGTTCAAAGCAGATTTCACAATTAAATGGTGATTTTCATCAACTGTTACGTTGAATTCATTGTGATAATTGGGTTCGTAACCACCTCTTGCATAAACAAAAACANTGTTGTTTTCTTTCAACAAATTAGCATATTGCAGTGAGACGTACGATGCTCCTCTTTCAAACCAAGTGGTAACTATTCCGATATTCATTAGGATCTGGCATTTATTTTTTTGATTGGCAAACCTGCATAGACACCATTTTTTTCTGTAGGCGTTTTTTGGGTTACTACTGCATTGCAAGCGATAACACAACCGTCATTTATTATTGAACCTTTCAAAACCCTTACGCCAGCGGCAATCCATACGTCTTTTCCTATAATAATTTCGGCAGCAATTAGTGGTTGACTATTAATGTTTACATCGATTTTGTAGGAATGGTCGCCATCTCGAATGCTAACATTTTCTGCAATTAATGCGTTATCATCGATGAAAACTTTTTGCATCGCACTAATGACAATGTCTTGCGTAAGGTTCACATTATTTCCTAAAATTAGTCTCCCTGATTGTTTAATGTCAAAAGTCAAATTATATCCAAAATTAACATTATTACCCACAAAGATATTTTTGTGCGGAATTGTTCTAAATCTCGGAAATTGTTTGCATTTTATGCCGTTTCCAACTTTACAACCATGCAGCAGCAAGTAAATTTTCAATAAAAAACCTTGACCTCTAAACTTAAAGTTTTTTATATATGCTTCCGATATTCTCATCATTAAAAGCATTTAGAAAGGTATTTATTAATTGTTTTATTGACTATTAAAATTTCTGTTGTTTTAAACAGTAAATTGAATACATAAACAAATATCAAAAATAATGTTGAAGTTGACAGCACAAACACAAAATTGTTGATTGCGTTTAAAAATTGCAATTTAAAAATAAAAATGATTATTAGAGCAGAAATTGAGTTGAAAATGATCGATGGGCCGATCGATTTAAAAATCTCCAAAGTACTTAAATTGATGATTTTATTGCAAATAAAACCCAAAATGAATAATACAATTATATTCTCAACAACAATGACATTTGCAATAAACAAAGGGCCATAATTGAAAAGCAACATAATGCAAAGTGCACTAAACGTGATTTTAAACAAAAAAACATAAGTGGTTATTAACGGTTTAGCTAAAACATTAAAGATATTAAGTATGGTATTATTGATGGGAATAAAAATTCCTGATACACATAAAACGATTAAAAATCCGGAAGATTCAATCCATTTTTTTGTTAATAGCAAAGTGATTATTCGTTCTGCATTGATGATCAACAACACCATTATAGGCGTGATAATAAATGACAACCAAGATAAAATCATTAAGGTATTTGATTTCAATTTTACCAAATCGTCTTTGTTTTCAGCAAGAACAGGAAATAATACTTTTACAATTATGGAGTTCGTTGTGTTTTCTGGAAGTTGCTCAAATTGAGCTGCTCTGGTGTAATTTCCTAAGGTGGTTGCTGAAAATAGTTTTCCGATGAACATGACGTAAATATTGTTGTAAAGTATCAAAAGAACATTAGAAAGAAGAAACAAAAGCCCCGTTTTACGAATGCTTTTTACAAAGTCCCTAGAATAATTAAAGGAAGGAATCCATCTAGAATATATCCAAAAAATTAGCGTTTGAATTACATTTATTGCTAAGTTTTGATAAACCAAAGACCAGACGCCATAACCTCGATAAGCAAGCACAATTCCGAAAATGCCGCCAACAATTGTTGAAAACAACATTATTTTCGCTTGGTCTTTAAAATTTAATTCGTTGGTTAATTTTATTTTGTGCACACTACTTAAAGCGCTTATTATTAAAACCAAAGAAATAACTTGTAATACAGCTTCTAGTTGAGGAATTTTATAAAATTGCGCAATGTAAAAAGAAGAAAAATAGATTAAAATATACGCAATAAATGAAAAAACAATTTTTATCCAAAAAACGGTTGAATACTCAATGTCTGAATTTTTCTTCCTTTGGATAAGCACCATCATAAATCCTCCATCAATAAAAATTTGAGCTATAACAATGACTGCGGTAGTTAAGCCAACAATTCCATAATCTGCCGGAAAAAGCATTCGGGCTAAAATAATACCGAGAAAAAAACGTATAAATTGGTTGCCTAACCTTTCGGTCAAATTCCAAATGATGCCACTTATAGATTTTTGTTTTAGTTTATTATCCAATTAATTTTTGTTTTAAAAATTTGAGTAGCTTCTTGTACTTCAAATATAATAATTAAAAATTATATGATAATGATAATGAAAATGTTGGTCCAAATTTTGTTCTCCAAACAACATCATCTACAGATTCATCAAAACCTTTTTCATTGTTGATGTCGCCTGTAAAAATCGTATTTACTAAACCAGTAATTCCTGAATTGCGGTATTCTGTTTGAGTAAATTTGTTTTGATAAAAAATTAAATCTTGTGCCAAAACGTTTTGGACATTTAATTTTAACTCTATTTTATTTTTATAGAGATTCTTCGCAACTTGAAAATCTAATAATGTTCTAGCTTTTTCCCAAATAGATGGATTAAATTCATTTGAAGCTATGTAGATTCTGTTACCAACTCTGTTTACGTTGGTAGAAATAATCCAGCCGTTGTCTTTGTTAACGTATTGCAAACCTGCATTAAAAACATAAGGTGACTGCCCTTGTAATGGTCTGTTTTTTTCTGGATTAGCATTGTTTATATTGGCAACATCTGCATTTGACTTAATGATTGCAATATTTGAAAAAAGCGTCAAATCATCAAATAATGTTGTTCTTTCAAATTTAAATATTGTGCTTAATAAGGTTCTAAATTCAAGTTCAACTCCACTTGTTTTTGCACTTGTAGCATTTCTGTAAGTAATTGTTTTGTTGTTTGCTAATTGTATGATTTCAATCGGATCCTTAAAATCTTTTAAGAAATAAGAAACGGAAAATAACTGTCCTTTTCCAGGATATATTTCATAACGCATATCGAAATTATCAACGCTTGCTCTTTTTAGATTTGGATCTCCTTGAGTGAAAAATCCAGTGGTAAAATCGTAAAACCCAAAAGGCGCTAATTCTCTATATTCAGGACGATTGATTGTTTTGGAGAAACTGAACCTTAAATTTTGTGTTTTATTTATTGAAAATATTAAGTTTGCCGAGGGCAAAATATCTGTTTTTTTTGTGTCTACTTTTACAAATTTTTCAAGATCTTCTTTCGCATCAAGTTTTTGATTAAAATCTTCTATCCTAACGCCCCAAACTAATCTGAATTTTTTATAGCGATTGTCTAACATTGCATAACCTGCAACTAAATCTGAACTTGCTGTGTAGGAATCAGAATATTTGGTTCCGTCATTAAGCGTAAAACCGTTAACGCCAGGTGAAATTTCACCGAAATTAGCTACGTTAAAAATAGTTTCATTTGGGAGTGTCAATAAATCAGTATCAAAAGTTCCACCCAAATTAGAGGTATTGTTTTGCAATTGTCTTGCATTAAAATCTCTTGCTCTTTTTTGTAAAAAACCACCAATTTTAAAATCATTAATTATATTTTCTCCGATATTGAATTTTTTAGAAAGATCTATTTTTCCTCCATAAATACTTTCTTTATTTTCAGAAAAAAACATTGAACCACCGTTGTCAGGGCCAGCATTTCCTGCAACAATTGCAGCGGTAGGTGTAGTGTAAACAGGATCTGTGCTCTTTGGGTCTAAGATAGTATAAACGTTTCTTCTCAAATTCGGAATTTCTCTATTGATATCGCTGTAAAATCCAGTCCAATTTATTTTGATTTTTGGCTTTGTAAAATAGTGGTCTCCATTCAATTGCCCCGAATATATTTTATTACCTGTAAACCATCTAACATCCGATTTTACTTCTAGTGGCCCTCCCGGAATATCTAATTGACCTGTTCTTTCAACTACTAAATCATTCGAATTAATACTCAAAATATTTTTGAATGATATGTTGTTATTTTCATTAAATTTTAAAGAAATATTTGCAAGAGCACCTGTTAAAACTTGCTGACTGTAGTTGTTATCATTGTATTTTCTTCTAAAAGTAGAAGGATTGCTACTTTGGTCTTCATATTCATTGCGGGTAGTTTCGGCAAAATTATTAGAAACAGTATGAGTCGCAGAAAATAATATACCCAAAATTTTATTACCAAATTCAAAATGACGACCGATTGAATATTGAAAGCTAGAATTCGGTTTAAATTTTTCAGAATTTATTGCCCAATCCACTTGAGCTGATTTTGCAATTTTAGCCAGTTCCTGATAATTTCCGGCAGCATTTAATGCATTAAAAACTTCAGTACTCGGCCAAGTTGAAGGTATTTTTCTGGTTCCATCGTCAAAACCCAACCAATCTTTACTTCCACCTTCATATGTTCTGCGTTCCTTAAATGTAGTGACAGTATTATAACCAGAGCCAATTGAAATAGATTGAAAATCTTTTTCAGGTACTGATTTAGTATTGATTTGAACAACCCCTCCAGCGAAATCACCTGGTAAATCTGGAGATGCCGTTTTGGTAATTACCAAATTATCAATCATATTGGAAGGGAATATATCAAATGAAAATGCTTTTCTATCCGATTCAGAACTTGGTAACGGTGCGCCGTTTATTAAAGCTGCATTGTAACGGTCGTTTAACCCTCGAATAATTACAAATCGATTATCCTGAATACTTGCGCCACTAATTCTTTTTAGCACATCAGAAGTGTTTTTGTCTGGTGTTCTTTTTATGGTTTCAGCAGAAATTCCATCAGAAACGTTNGCACTGTTTTTTTGTTGAATTAAAAGTGATTTCACCGATTCTACTTTTGCTCTTGTTGTTTTGATAACAACCTCATCTAATTGATTATTCTTTTTCTCTAAAGAAATCGTCAAAGTATTAAATTCCTCTTTTACCACCACAACTTCTGTTATTTCTTTTGATTGGAAGGTGTAACAAGTGATTTTAAGATCATATACTCCAGGAGCAATTTTCGAAAACATAAAATTACCTTCCGAATCGGAAACTTTTGAAATATTCAATCCTTTTATAGTAATTGTTGCACTAGGTAGCGGCTGACCAGTTAAATCATCGATTACAAGTCCTTTGATACCGGAACCTTGGCTGTAAGATAATGAAACTACAAATAAAAATAGATAAAAACAAAGGTGCTTAATAGCTTTCATAAAGTAAAAATTTTTGCAAAACTAAAGTTAATTCCATAATTGTATATTAAGGAATGTTTAACTAATTACAAAATTATTGATTTTGAAAATGGCAGTTGCTTACATTTGAAAAGACTTTTTCTGACTTTTTGTGACATTTTGCACTTTTATGACTTTAACAAAATTTAACATAAACTAATAGTAATTAATCTATAAGAACTTCTTTGTACCCATTATTATTTATTTTTTTCATAAAAATTNCAAAATCAAAAAAACAACAAATATAATGTTGATAAAGAGATCAAATTTCACACTATATTAACATTGTAATCTTTCCAAANACAATTTCATAACCTTTTTAATGTTTTATTTAATTTTTGCTTTACAAACAATTCTAGCTCTTGNTATATATTTGCCACATCTAACCTTAATATCATTTAAAAATGAAAAAAAATTATTTCATTGCTCTTTTGGCCTTAGTTGTCAATTTTGCAAGTGCTCAAATTGAGCAAACGGCTTATCGAGGTGCATTCGCACCAGCTCCCACAGCGATGTGGACTGACTCATGGACCAGTTGGGATCCACAAAATGAACCATACCTAGATGCTGCAACTGTAGTTAATCAAAGTACAAACATTACCACAAACACAACATGGACAACGGGTAAAACGTACAAACTTACCGGATTGATTTATGTTACTAACAACGCAACCCTTACTATCCAACCAGGTGTGGTAATTAAAGGTAATTTTTCAAACACTGGTACAGCATTAATTATTACAAGAGGTTCTAAATTGAATGCAATTGGAACTGCTACATCACCAATTGTATTTACCTCTGCAAAAGCAGCTGGTTCAAGAGCAGCTGGAGACTGGGGAGGAATTATTATTTTAGGTAAAGCTGGTTTAAACATTAATTCAGGTATTAATAATATCGAAGGTATTACAGCTACATTAAACACTGAATATGGTGGAGGGACTAGTCCTATTAATGACGATAATTCTGGTACAATGAAATATTGTAGAATTGAGTTTCCAGGGTTTGTATTCTCACCAAACAATGAGATTAACGGTTTAACAATGGGATCAGTTGGTAACAAAACTACGATCGACTATGTGCAAGTTTCTTATTGTAATGATGATGCTTTTGAGTGGTTTGGTGGATCAGTTAACTGTAAGCACTTAGTATCATTCAGAAATTTAGATGATGATTTTGATACAGATAACGGTTACAAAGGAGTAGTACAATTTGTATTAGGAATCAGAGATCCGGTATTTGCTGATAATCCAGCGATATCTACTTCTGAAGGTTTTGAGTCAGATAACAATGCTGGTGGAACTGCTTCTGCTGCAGGTTTAGATACAACTTCTGCTATTTTTACAAACGTTACTATGGTGGGACCATCATTACGTGCAACTTTATCACCAACCTTGACGGTAGCATCAGGATATGAGCGTCCTCTTCGTCTAAGAAGAGCTACACAATTAAAAGTGTACAATTCAATCTTTATGGATTTCAAAAACAGCTTTTTATTTGTAGATGGTTCTGCTGCTGTTGCAAATGCAAATGCGGGAACTTTGAAATTTAAAAATAACATCATTGCTGGTACATTAAGCACTACTTACGGAGGTGGTGTTAACCCAACATCATTAAACACTTGGTTTTCATCAAACAATAATTCTTACGTTAATGGAACTACAGGACTTTTAACAAAAGCTTACGGTACTTCTAGTTCAGATTATCAAGCTGGTAACTTTTCAGTAACTGCAACTAATTTAGATTACAGACCAGGAGCAACGGCTGCTACAGGTGCAGATTTTACTGATTCATCTTTGACTCCTTTTATCACTGTAGTAGTTGGTACAACACCTTCTGTTACAAACCGTACTTACTGTGTGCGTGATGTAGCTACTCCATTAACTGCAACTTTGACTACTACAGGCGTATCTTTAAAATGGTATGCTGCTGCTACGGGTGGAACAGCATTAGCAGCTGCTCCAACTCCTTCTACCTCTTTAGCTGGTGTTAAAAATTACTGGGTATCTCAAGTTGACGGAGTTTCTGGCGTAGAAAGCGCAAGAGTAATATTATCAGTTACTGTAAATGCTTCACCTACAGAAGTACTTGGAGTAATCACAGGTCAAGGACCATTATTAACTGCAGCTGGTGTTGATCCAATTTTAAATCCTGCAGTATATGCTTCTGCAACTGCAATCGGACCATTTGTAAAAACAACGACACCATTTACTTACAGTATTCCAGCTTTTACTTCGTCTCCAACACCAACTTATGTTTGGACTGTACCACAAGGAGTGAGAATTGTTGAAGGTCAAGGAACTAATTCTATAACAGTTAACTTTAATGATGTAGCTTATGGAGTTGGAACTTTAGGTACAATTCAAGTGCAAGCACAAAATGAAAGTGGATGTAGAACAGCTGCAAAAACTTTTTCACTTACAAAAGCTTTACCTGCTGCACCAACTGGTTTAAAAATGTACAATACAGCATCTGCTACTCCAGCAACTGCACTTACTACATTTGGACAATTTATGGGTACTACAACGCCTTTAACCTTAACTGCATCTTACGCTGCTACAAATGCTATTTTCCCTGCTACTCTTGTTTTCCCAGCTTCTTATCAGTGGGAATTGCCAGCAGGTGTGTCTTTAGTGTTAAACGGAGCGACTCCAACTACAACAACTTTAAACTACACTGCTGAACCATTTGTAACGCCAGCTTCAGCTCCTTCAGCTTTAGGAACTGTTTTTTGGACCGTAACTTACAATAAATATACTGTAATGGTTAATGGTGTATCAACTATTATAACTACTTCTACTTGTGTTCAAAAAATTGTTGGTAGTTCAAATAACACTCCTTACGCATCAAGTCAACAAGCTTACCTTCCATACAATAACAAATATGGAACTGTAATTACAAGTGACAAACCATCTATTTTGGTTTCATTTGAAGGAGTGACTAACTCAGCTACAACATTAATGTATCCTGGAGTTAAAGCAATAAATGGCGTTGGAACTTCTGTTTCAAGTAATTTAACTAACGTAGATTATTTAGCAAACAACCCAATCTTGTTTTATAACACTTACACAAATACTTTTACAGCACCAGTGCCTCCAAGTACAAATGTAACTTCTACTTTGTCATTGGTTAACTTTTTAACTAATCCAACTGCAACAGTGAGAAATTCAAAATTATTGAAATTAACTGCTGCATTACCTACTGTACCAACTTTAACTTTAACAAATCCAGCTTCTGCTACACCAACGACTGCTGTTACTGTAGTTAGTAAATTTGTGGGAACTTCAACTCCTTTAACTTTGACTGCTAGTGCAATTGCTACCGCTTCTTCTTATGTTTGGGAATTGCCAGCAGGTGTAAACGCTGTTGATCTTCCAGTTGGAGCGGTTTCAACTACTGTTGATGGAATCACTACAATTAATAGCACAACTTCTCGTTCTATTACAATCAATTTCTTGAACGTAGCTCCTGGAACTGTAACTACAACAATGTATTTGGGTGTAAAAGCTAAAAATGGAATTGGAATGTCTCAAGTATTAACAAATGGTACTTTGACACCTGCTTCAACTTCAACTGCTAAGTTATTAAAGGTTACCGCTAGCTTACCTGCAGCTGTTTCTGTAGTAGCTGGACAAATAGTTGGTGTTTGTAATGGAAGTACAAAAACATACACTATCACTGCTTCACTTTTGGCTACTAGTTATAGAATTACTGCTCCGATTGGTTCAATCGTTACTTCAGCAAGTAATGCTACTAATGACTCAAACGTGTTAACTACAAGCGATTTGACTTTTGATGTGGCATATCCTGCTAACTTATCATCGTTAACTCCAAAAACTTTGGTAATCACTTCTATCAATGGATATGGAAACAGCTTAACTAATAAAACGTTAACACTTACTGGAACTTGTACTGGAAGAATGGCAGAAAACGTTGAAGTTATTGCTTTGATGAATGACACTAAAGTTTATCCAAACCCAACTACTGGCGAGTTAAACCTTTCTATTAATGCTGTAAAAGCGGGTACTGTAAATGTGGAAATTTATTCTATGGATGGATTATCTGTAAAATCAATTAAATCATTAAATTTACAAGAAGGTACAAATACAATTAACGAAAACATCTCAAGCTTTAAAAATGGAGTTTATTTTGTTAAGTTTTACAATACCGCTAACAATGAAATCATAGTTAAAAAATTAGTTAAAAACTAGTTTTCAATTTGTTAAACAAAATTTTTAAATAACTAGAAAGGCGTATTTTAATACGCCTTTCTACTATTTAAAATAGATAAAGAAAAAGGAGTTTCATATCCTTTTTCAATAAAAAAATCAATTGATTTGATTTTATTTTACAAAAATTTTAAATGTCATAAATATATCTTTGCTTTGCAAAATATTAATGTAGTTTACCCTTAATTGTTTTTTTATTTAAATTCATGATCTCATATTTAAAATACATTTCATTAGACAATGAACTTATATTGGCAATTGCCTTTTTACTTTCGTTGCTTATAACCTACTTCTCAATCCCCTCTATAAGATACATCACAGTTAAAAACGGATTAGTTCCTGTTCCAACTGATAGATGTTCACATACCAAAAGCACACCAGTTTTCGGTGGTGTTGGTATCTTTATTGGAGTAATTTTAACAATCACACTATACTCCTCCATTTTTGAAAGTAAAAATTTTAGTTCACTTATCGCAGCAATTATTATACTGTTTTTTATGGGCGTTAAAGATGATATTCATATGCTATCGGCAAAGAAAAAATTTGTCGGGCAAATAATTGCATCTTTAATTGTCATTCTAATATCAGATATAAGAATTGCTAGTTTTCACGGCGTTTTTGGCATCCATCAACTGAACTACTATTTGTCTATTTTTGTTACTCTTTTTGTGTTTCTCTTAATAATTAATGCCTACAATATCGTTGACGGCATTGATGGACTTGCTGGGTCAATTGGCATATTGTTCTCATTAGGTATTGGTATTGCTTTTTATATCTTAGGTCAACCCGAATATGCATTGATTTCATTTTCATTAACGGGAGCTTTAGTTTCATTTCTTTATTATAATTTTTCTACTAAAAAGAAAATCTTCATGGGAGATACAGGCTCAATGATTGTTGGTTTTTTGATTGCCTATTTAACTATAATTGCTTTTTCGTTTGCTAAATCTACGTTAGATAGTTCTTTAAATTTAACAATAATCTTAATTTCACTATTTTTTTACCCTCTTATAGATACGCTAAGAATCGTTTTAATAAGATTGATTATTTTGAAAAAAAGCCCATTTCATGCTGATTCCAATCACATTCATCACCGATTAATTTCAATTGGTTTAAAACATTGGGAAGCAACTTTGTTATTGTCATCAATAACAATCATTTTATTGGCCTCAAGTTGCCTTCTTAATAATTTAAATATAAATTTGCAAATCTTTGTTACAATAGTAATGGGAGTATTTTTTTATTCACTGCCCTTTCTATTATTTAATTTAGTTGCAAATAAAAAAACAATACATGAATATCAGAAGTAAGTTAAAATCAATTGCTATTTTTTTAGTTTTTATACAATTCCTATCTTGTTCAACTAAGAAAGACATTTTATATTTCCAATCAGGTGGAAAATCCACTTTTGATGGCAACTTGATTTTAGATCAAAAAATTGAGCCCAACGACATTCTTAGTATACGAATTAATTCAAAGGACGTTGAAACCTCAAAATCATATAATTTAGACCTGACTGAAAATTCAGACAATACACAGCAACCTCAAGTACTTAAGTATAAGGGCTATTTAGTAAGTAATCTGGGACAAATCAAATTGCCTGTTTTGGGAACAATTAAGGTAAACGAAATGTCAATCAATGAACTCGAACAATTTTTAACAAAAAAACTAATTACAGATGGACATCTGTTAGATCCTATTGTAATTGTGCGGGCTTTGAATGGTAAAGTTACTGTTTTGGGTGAGGTCAAAATGCCAGGAACTTTCGAGTTTAGCGAAAAAAATCTCACGTTGCTACAAGCAATTGGATTGGCAGGAGATTTAACAATCAATGGCAAGAGAAATGATGTAATTCTTATCCGACAAGAAAACAATACAAAAACAATTACACACATCGATTTAACCTCAACTGACTGGTTTGAGACCAACAGTTATTATGTTAAACAAAACGACGTGATAGTTGTAAATCCTAATAATGCCAAAATAAAATCAGCGGGAGTGATTGGCAATGCTGCAACTTTTATTTCTTTAATTTCGTTGTTATTAACAGGATTATTGCTGCTTAAAAAATAATTTATGAAATTACAAAACATACAAAATCAAGTAAACATCAAGAAAGAACTGAGCAAATACACTTCCTACTGGAAGCTGTTTTTGCTTTCATTATTGCTTTGTCTTTCTGCTACTTATTTCTACATAAAATATAAAAGTCCGGTATATCAAACAGAATCAAGAATTAAAATTTTAAGTGAAGATAATAACATAAAATTACCTGCTGACTTTAATTCCGTATTTACAAATAATTCTGATGTAAAGCTAGAAAATGAAATTGCAACGCTAAAATCTAAAAGATTGATGAACTTGGTAGTATCTGATTTGAATCTCACCACCAGTTATTTTACCGAAGGAAAAATTAGAAATATAGAACTTTGGAATATTCCGATAAAAATTACTTCCATTGAAAAAACAGATACTATTTTTCCAAAACTAAGTTTTAAAATTAAATTGGATAAAGATGGTTATAGCATTTCAACAAATCAAAACAGTTTTCAAGTTAAAGGAAGTCGTGTAAAAACGAAAATTTACAACCATGAATTTTTGATTGAACCAAATCCAGGTTTTAACAATAAAATAAAAAAAACAGAATTTTATGTAGAATTAAATAATTCTTCAAACACAATTGAATCATTAATAAACAATATCCGAATTGAACCATATGGCAAACAAAGCGATATTCTTTCTATTATTCTTCAAGATGTAAATGTTCAAAAATCAAAAGCGATCATTGATGAAATCGTTCAAAAATTTAATGAAGACGGTATTAATGATCGGCAATTAGTCTCTAAACGAACCATTGAATTTATTGATGATAGATTCAATTATTTAAGTACCGAATTAGACACTATCGAAAATAGAAAGAAGAATTACAAACGCTCTAACGAATTAAGTTTTATTCAAGACGATGCAGTGATTGATGTTCAGAAAAAGTTCGAATCTAAAGAACAACTTTTTAATGCAGAAACCCAAATTGAATTATCTAATTTGCTAAAAGAAGCATTGATTAAAAGTGAAGCTTTTGGTCTTTTACCCAGCAACATTGGGATTGACAATGTCATTTTAAACAATTTGGTTGACCAATTTAACAATTTAATCCTTCAAAGGGACAAATTTTTAAAAACTGCAGGAAAACAAAATCCAATAGTAACTAATATAGAATCGCAAATTGCATCGGCACGAAGTAATATAAATAAGTCTATCGATAGTTATATCAAACAATTAAACATCAATCTTGCACAACAACAAGTTAACTTTAATAGGTCAAATAGTCTAGTTTATAAATTACCAACGAACGAAAAAATCCTGAGAGGCATCGAACGCCAACAGCAAGTAAAAGAAAATTTATATTTATTGTTGCTTCAAAAAAGAGAAGAATCGGCAATTGCTTATGCAATTACTACTCCTTCTATAAAAGTAATCGACTTTGCTAATGCTAGTTTGTCCCCTGTAGCACCAAAAAAAGACATTTTATTTCTTTCTGCTTTTCTAATTGGATTGATTTTTCCTTATGCCTTTTTATCGCTTTACTTCTTTTTTAACACAAAAATAAAATCGATTAGCGACTCCGAATTTATCAATGCTAAAATTCCAATTATCGGAGAAATTCCATTTTTTGCAACTAATAAAATATTCCTAGACAAGAACGATCGTTCTGTTCATTCCGAAATTTTTAGACTATTGACTTCTAATGTCAAGTTCTCTCTTCCACTGAATGAAAACAACAATAGTGGCCAAGTAATTTTAGTTACTTCTTCGATTATGGGAGAAGGCAAAACATTTATTACTTCGAATTTATCGCTTGCACTTGCTAGTTATAATCATAAAGTGCTTTTGATTGGTGCTGACATGAGAAAACCTCGACTTGCAGAAGCATTAAATATTGATTTTACAGGTGTTGGACTTTCGAGTTATTTAAGCGAATACAATCTAAATTGGAGAGATCTTTTGGTAAAAAGCACTAGTTATAATTCCGATTTAAGTATTCTGTTTTCAGGATTAATACCACCAAATCCGTCCAACCTATTTTCAAATAAAAGATTTGAAACGTTAATAGAAGGAGCTAAAAAAGAATTTGACTATATCATTATTGACTGTCCACCCACAATTTATGTTAATGACACTTTACTAATTTCAAAATACGCAGATTTAACAGTTTATATCACTAGGTACAATTTTACTGATAGAGAGTTAATCAATTATTCAAAAAATCTTTTCACTGACAACAAACTAAAAAACATGGCCTATATCTTAAACGGCATAAAAAGTAATTACAATAATAAATACAGTTACAATTATGGTTATGGTTATGGTTATGGTTATGGTTATGGTTACGGAAATGACGAGGAAAATAAACCAAAGCACTTTTTCAAATTGTTTAAAAATAAAAAAAGCTAATTTATCATTGAAAATCAAATATTAACAACACAGAAAAAAATAATACACAACAAACAAATTAATCACAAAAATGAAAACAAAACATTTACTCCTAATTTATCTGTTTTTACTAAACGCTTTTAATTTAACGGCTCAAACAGAAGAACAAGCTCCTAAAACAACTTCTGATTCTATTTCAAAAGGTTATAACAAATGGACAATTGAAGCGTCTTTTGGAAACGCAAAAGGAACAAGACCATATGCAGAAGGTTACTACACAAGTAAATTCCAATCCATTTCTGGTGGTTTAGACATCAATAGTTTTTCTTTTGGAGCAAGATACATGATCAGTAAAAAATTTGGTTTGAAAGTTGCGATGAACAGCCAAGAACTAAGGCCAATTTCAAAAAATAATAGTTTGCCTTTCCAAATGCAACAATACGGAATGTCTTTTGAAGGTGTAGTAAATGTTGCTAGATTGATGGATTTAGAAAAAGTATTTGGAAGATTTGGGATTCTTTTCCATTCTGGATTGAAATTCGATCACATGATTTCAAAAACCACTAATAAGGGAGGAAACGACCAAAATTATAATGAAAATGCAAATAATTTTGGAATTATGATTGGACTTTCTCCACAATTTAGAATCACAAACAAACTCGCTGCTCAATTTGATTTTTATGTACAGAACAATTACAGACAAAAATTAAATTGGGACGGAAGTAGCGCAAGTAAAACCAATAATTTATCAGGTCAATTAATATGCGCTTCATTTGGATTAAATTATGTTTTTGGAAAACACAAAACGCATGCAGACTGGGCAGCAACCGAACCAGAAATGCTACAACTTAAAAATGATAGTTTAACGAAGAGAATTGCACTTTTAGAAAAAAGTGTGGAACAAATTCAAGTGCAAATGAACGATACCGACCGAGATGGCGTTCTTGATTTTTTAGACCAAGAAAACAATTCAGTAACTGGAATAAGTGTTGACACCAAAGGCGTGATGATTGACGCTGATAAAAATGGCACTCCAGATCAATTAGAAAGAAATACGGCTGTTAATGCAACGCAAAATAATGTTGAAAAAAATATAGCAACAATTGCAAAAAGCAATCCTACTTTAAATCACGATGAAATTGTAAAATATTTGATTGAGGATGGCTATATAGCAGTTTATTTTGAAGTGAATAAAACAACTCCAACTAAAATGTCAAACACAGGACTCGATTATGTTAAAACCTATTTAAAGAAAAATCCAAACGCAATTGTTACAATTATTGGCCATTGTGATGTAACTGGTCCAACACAATTAAATGATAAACTTGGCACAGAACGAGCTAAATCTGTAAAAAATATTTTAATTGATTCGGGAATCGATGAATCACAATTAAAAATAATGTCAGAAGGCGAAGACCAATCTGCCAATAAAGATTCGAATAGTGCAAGACAACTAGTACGAAGAGTAACTTTTAAAATAAATTAATTTAAAAAAGTCACCTAAGAACACACATCGATTTATCTACAAAACCGTCCTCTAGAGTGACGGTTTTTTTTTTGAAATAAAACAAACATTTTAATAGCATTTACCATCCAAAAAATAGTGCACAACAATAAATGGGCGGCAATCTTAATATAGGTTAATCTAAAAGATAAATTAACCTTAACACTAGATTGATTAACGTAAAATTAATAATAACGTAATCCCTCATTTACAATTTGCATGTAGTTTTGTTAACATAAAATAACGAGCTCGTAATATAATTTCAACAATTGTATTGAAAAATATCTTTAATACCGGCCTTCAATTTCAGTCGACTGCACACTGCAAATCGCGGCTCTTACCTCCAACCCCATTCAAGTTTGCCAAAATCAACCCAAACATAAAACCACTTTGTCAGACGATTGACTGTCGCAAGAAAAAAAAACATAGCCATGTCTAAAAACAAAAAACAATCCAAAAGAAAAATAGATTTATTGGTGCTTTCAGATATTCACTTAGGAACCTATGGGTGTCAAAGCAAATCACTTTTAAATTATTTAAACAGTATAAAACCAAAAATAGTCATACTTAATGGCGATGTTATTGACATGTGGCAATTTAGTAAGCGATTTTGGCCAAAGTCGCACATGCAAGTGGTGCACAAAATAATGAATTGGGCGAGTAAAGGCGTAAAAGTTTATTATATTACAGGTAATCACGATGAAATGTTGCGGAAGTTTGCGGGTTTTAAAATGGGTAATTTATCAATAGAAAATAAATTACTCTTAAACCTTGATGGAAAGAAAACTTGGATATTTCACGGAGATGTTTTTGATGTTACGATGCAGCATTCCAAATGGTTGACGCGCTTAGGTTCTCATGGTTATGATTTATTGATTTTAATTAACGCCATGTGCAATTGGTTTTCTGTAAAAATGGGAAAAGGCAAAATCTCCTTGTCAAAAAACATTAAAAACAGTGTAAAAGAAGCGGTGAAATTCATCAATAATTTTGAAAAAACCACAGCAGATATTGCCATTTCTAATGGATATGATTACGTTTTATGCGGACATATTCACCATCCTGAAATGAAAACAATTCAGACAGAACAAGGGCAAGTAGAATATTTAAATTCTGGAGATTGGATTGAAAACCTTACCGCATTAGAATACAACAACAAAAAATGGACTTTGTTTAAATATAATCCCATTCATTTTATTGACGTTATTCAAGACACTGAGGACGAATTAGTTTTATTAAACAACCAAGCCATTTTTGACCAAATGTTGAATGGTTTTTTGAAAGACAATGATATTTTAACTACAATCAATTTTTCTTAATGAAAATTTTATATGCTGTTCAAGGAACTGGAAATGGCCACATTACTAGGGCAATGGAAATTATTCCGTACTTACAAAAAAAAGGCGATTTAGACATTCTTGTCAGCGGCATTCAATCTGATATTGAACTTCCATTTAAGGTGAAATACAAATTTAATGGACTGTCATTTATTTTTGGAAAGAAAGGCGGAGTTGATTTTTGGAAAACTTTTGTAAAACTAAATTCAATCAAGCTATTAAAAGAAATCAAAAAACTGGATGTAAAAGAATATGATTTAATCATCAGTGACTTTGAACCCGTTTCTTGTTGGGCAGCGCTCAAAGCCAAAAGAGTTTGCATAGGGTTGAGCAATCAAGTAGCCACACTTCATCCTTTGGCACCAAAACCAAAGAACAATGATGTTATTGGGAAATTGGTTTTACAAAACTACGCACCCACAACCTTTAATTATGGCTTTCATTTTACAAAATTAGACGCAACTGTTTTTACACCAATTATCAGAAAAGAAGTGCGTCAATTGGCAGCAACAAATGAAGGTCATTATACAGTTTACCTTCCTTCTTACAATGACGAGCAAATTATTAAATGCTTAAAAAAAATACATGAAGTAAATTGGCAAGTATTTTCAAAACATAATAAAAAAGAAAAAAAACACCATAACATTCATATCATGCCGATCAACAGTGATAAATTTTTAAAAAGTATCGCTTCTTCCAAAGGGGTTTTTTGTAATGCTGGATTTGGGACTGTAAGTGAAGCATTGTTTCTAAAAAAGAAATTATTGGTAGTCCCGATGAAAAAACAATATGAACAGTTTTGCAATGCTGCAATGCTTCAATCGATGGGTGTCAACGTGATTAATAAGTTTAATGTAAAAGCTGTTCCGTTGGTAAGAGCTTGGCTACTAGACGATACGATAATAAAAGTTGATTATCCGGATGCAACAGAAGAAATCATCAACCTGATTGTAGAAAACCATGTTGAAAAACAAAAAATAAATACGCACCACGATATCGAACAAAATTCTTCATTTCTATAGCCAATGACCAGTTTTCAATATACTAAAAAACATTATGGAGATGATTTCGTTTGGGGCATTTCTTCTTCGGCATTGCAAACAGAGGGCGCACACGACGTAGACGGCAAAGGCGCGTCAATTTGGGATACTTTTGTTACCCAGAAAGACAAAATACACAATAATGACCATCACTTTGAAGCAACCGATTTTTATAACAATTATCAAAATGACATTGCATTAATCAAAGAAATGGGCATTCCGAATTTCAGATTTTCCCTTTCTTGGGCAAGAATAATTCCGAATGGAACAGGCGAAGTTAACGCTGCAGGATTAGATTTTTACCACAAAGTAATTGATTGTTGTTTAGCAAATGGAATAGAACCTTTTATCACACTTTATCATTGGGATTTACCGAATGAATTAGAATTAAAAGGCGGATGGGCAAACAGGGAAATTTTGGATTGGTTTCAAAACTACATCGAAGTGTGCGTAACTGCTTTTAAAAGTAAAGTGAAATATTGGATGATTTTAAATGAACCGATGGTTTTTACGGGTGCTGGATATTTTCTGGGGTTGCATGCCCCAGGTAAAAAAGGCTTCAAATATTTTATTCCCGCTATGCATCACGCTGTGCTTTGTCAAGCAATTGGATACAGAACAATCAAGGCAATTGATCCCGAGGCAATGGTTGGAACTACTTTTTCTTGTTCCTACATCACACCAATTACCTACTCCAGAAACGATGAAATTGCTGCCAAAAGAGTAGATGCTTTGTTAAATAGACTTTTTATAGAACCCTCTTTAGGATTGGGCTATCCAAAAGATATTTTACCCTTTTTAAAAAAAGTTGAGAAATACACTTTGGCAGGTGATGACGAATTGATGAAGGTAACTTTTGATTTTATAGGCATTCAAAACTATACCCGAGAAGTAGTAGCACACACCATCTTTACCCCTCATTTGAATGCTAAAGTAATTCCTGCCAATAAGCGAAAAGTTCATCGTACCGCGATGAATTGGGAAGTATATCCAGAGTCAATATTTCAAATGATTGCTCAATTCCATGCCTATAAAGGGGTAAAAAAAATACTGGTGACCGAAAATGGCGCATCGTTCTTTGACGAAATGGTTGATGGAGAAATTCTGGATGAAAACCGGGTCTATTACCTTCAATCTCATTTAGAGCAGGTGCTCAGAGCCAAACAAAATTGTCCAAAATTAGGCGGATATTTTGTTTGGTCCTTGACGGATAATTTTGAATGGTCAGAAGGTTTAAAGCAGCGTTTTGGATTAATTCATGTAGATTACAGCAGCCAAAAAAGAACCATTAAGCAATCTGGAAAATGGTACTCCGAATTCTTAACGGCTCAGGAAAATTAGTTAAAAGTAAAATATTTTTAAGACAATTTCAAAAGGCATTCCACTATTCTTATCGCGGATTGACCGTCCCATAATTGTGGAATACCTCCTCTTTTCCAATTGCCTAAAAATAATTTTTCAAATGCAGGTTGGATTGCTTTTAAATCTGTTCCTATTAATTCATTGGTTCCTATCAAGACGGTTTCTGGCCTTTCGGTATTGTCTCGCAAAGTGATGCACGGCACACCCATCACTGTAGTTTCTTCGGTTATTCCGCCAGAATCTGTAATGACAGCTTTGGCATTTTCCACCAAATAATTAAATTCTAAATAGCCCAAAGGTGGTACAATTATTAAGTTATCTGCGCTTATTTCTAATTCAGAAAATATTTTTGCCGTTCTTGGATGAATCGGAAAAACAATAGGCAAATTCTTAGCACTATTGATTATTTCTAGTAATATCGCTTTAAATCTATCTGCTTCATCTACATTGGAAGGACGATGCAGAGTAAGTACAAAATAGTTTTTATTTTGTAAATTCAATTCATCAAAAAAAGATGGCTTTTTAAATCTTAATTGATTAGCTAATAGGGTATCGATCATTACATTTCCAACAAAAAAAATTGCCGCGGGATTTATGCCTTGCGCAATTAAATTCGCGTTAGCGACTTCGGATGTTGTAAAAAAATAATCTGTAATACTGTCAGTAACCATCCTATTTATTTCCTCGGGCATAGTGAGGTCGAAGGACCGAATACCAGCTTCAACATGCAACTTTTGTATTTAACTTTTTGGCTACAATGCTGCAAGCCATTGTTGAAGTAACATCACCAACTACTAAAACCAAATCTGTAGGGTTTTTTAGTAATTCTTTTTCAAAAGCAATTAAAATTGCAGCTGTTTGTTCCGCTTGCGTTCCGCCGCCACAGTCTAAATTAATATCCGGCAATGGAATATTCAATTCTTCAAAAAAAGTATGGCTCATTTTTTCATCAAAATGCTGTCCGGTATGCACCAAGCGAAAAGAGATGTTATTGCCCTTTATTTGGGCTTTTTTAATAGCATGAACCAAAGGAGCAATCTTCATAAAATTTGGTCTTGCTCCAGCTATGATTGTAATTTTCATCAAATCTTGTTTAAAATAGTAACTAAAAAATTTATCCAAAAGCATCAAATTTTCGAAATACGCCATAATCTCTAAAAAAGATTATTTCACTTGAAAAAGCTTAAACGACATTATAGCAATGGTAAAAGTAAATAAAAATATTTGACGAAAGGTTTAGTCAATGCGTATCGCTTAAATCTTAATAATGGCTTAATATTGCGCTATTGGAGAAATACAAAAAATCAGCAAAACCACTTAATTATGAGGCTTTCTTCGAAAATAAAGACCTGTCGCAAAAAGGTTATAAAATTTCTAAAAAATCACTCTATTTGAAGAGCTTAAGATTTTAAGCTTATGAAGTTAATTTTGTTAAACCTACCTGCAAAAAATAAGAATTGTTGAAAAAGCCAGAACCAAAAGAAAAAAATGCTAATGTAAATTTATTGCATTGTATAATGGTTCAACTGACATAAACCTCAACAGTAAAAAAGTCGAAGTTTTCTCCTATTACCAAATAAACGAATTAAGTTTTTTCTATTAATGGTTTAAAGAATATTTTTTTCAAAAAAAACTTATTTACAATCAAAATTTTACTTACAACTTTATTTAAANTTTAAAACCCTTATTAATTGAATACTTAAAAGGTTTACAGTGACCACGAAGGGATTCGAACCCCCAACCCTCAGAGCCGAAATCTGATATTCTATCCAGTTGAACTACGTAGCCAGTTGATTTGTGATTGTTGATTAACGATGGGAGATTTCAGATTTGAAAACACATCATTGTCATACAAAATGATTGATAATTTGCTTAGGTTAATAACTTTTTTACGATAGTAGAAATGGTTTTTCCCTCTGCAGTGCCACCCAATTGTACCGCGGCAATGCCCATTACTTTCCCCATTGCAGCGATACCAGCAGCNCCAGTTTCTGCAATGATTTTCGCAATGACGGCTTCTACTTCTGCTTCGCTCAATTGCGCTGGCAAGAATTTCTCAATAACCGCAATTTGTGCCAATTCTGGCTCAGCCAAATCCATTCGGTTTTGTTCTGTGAAAATTTTAGCACTGTCTTTTCTGGTTTTCACCAATTTTTGGAGCAGTTTGATTTCGTCTTCTTCAGAGATTTCTTCTTTGCTTCCCGTAGCCGTTTGCGCCAAAAGAATTTCAGATTTGATGGCACGCAATGCTTCTAAAGCTACTGTATCTTTTGCTCTCATGGCGGTTTTCATTTCGTCCATGATTTGTGTTGATAAACTCATTTNATTTATGATTTTAGAATTTAGAATTCTGATTTTAGCATTTTCTAAATCCGAATTATTTGATAAATTATTATTTGCAAAAAAATTTGTTATGAATATTGGCAATGGACTTATATAGCAATGGATAGCATTTTATTTTAAAATTAATAGCTAGATTGGCCGTTACAAAAATAGCCTTTTATCCTTATAAATACAATAGTTGCAAAGTTCATTTCAAAAAAAACCCGAAAATTAATTACAATCTTCGGGCTAAAAAAA
>JGI25914J50564_10000044_pt1 | contig 34162 bp, 34 predicted proteins | sample LauGreSuBDMM15SN_2_FD_50564 | JGI IMG/M metagenome (IMG submission 50564) | reverse complement strand
AGCACCAGCACCAGCACCAGCACCAGCACCAACACCAACACCAGCACCAGCACCAGCACCAGCACCAGCACCAGCACCAGCACCAGCACCAGCACCAAATCCAAATATAACTATACAAAATGTTTTACCAACAACTGTTCCTCCTAATGAAACAAAAGCAACGAGTATAACACAAATCCAACCAACTACAACGACAAAAGCACCATTTTCACCTACACTTATCAATTTACCTGACAATTTTGGCCCTAGTACAACAATGTCTGAAGTAGCTAATTATTTTGCAAAAGTTGTATTAATCGAATTGATGAGTAAATTTGATGTTAATACCAATATGAATTTAAGTGATTTACTTTCGGTTATGAGTAAAAATAATTCAAACACGGGATCAAACAATAACGGTAATGGTAATGGTAGTGGTAGTGGTAGTGGTAGTGGTAATGGTAGTGGTATTGGTAGTGGTAATGGTAGTGGTAATGGTAGTGGTAATGGTAATAATAGAGTTAATACTACTAATAATAGCACAAGTGCGGACTTATTTAACAACCTTAATGCTAACGTTAATCCAGGCGTAGACAACACTAATAACAACAATATGAATCAAAATAGTGCTAATAATACGGATACACCTGTGAGTTCTAATAATGACATGGGAATGGGTAGTATGGGTATGGGTATGGGTATGGGTATGCCGGGATTTGATATGAATAATATGGGTATGGGTAATCAAGATGATGTAACTCCAAAAGATACCCGCAGTAGGCTTGACATTCAAAATGAAAATGCGAATATGGAACTTGATAATGCTAGACGTTCTGCAGACAATAAAGAATTAGGTGAAAAAATCGCTAAACACGAAGCCGAACTTGAGGAATTGAGAAAAACTCCTGGTAGTGATCCTGCAAAAATAAAAGACTTAGAACGTAATATTCTAGAACATAAGAATACAATTGCTATAAATGAAAATGTCATGACAGATAATGAAAGGAAGAAGAAAGCTAATAAATCAGCAGAATATAAATTAAAAAGTAATTACGAGGTTGCATCTGAAGTAGGAAAAAGTGCTTATGATGTTACTAAACGTGGTGTAAATGCAGTTGGAAATGCTGCTTCTGATGCTCTTACAAGTGCTCAAGATTTAGCTAGTCGAGCAAAGTATGGAAAAGATATCTCTGTTCTTAATGATGAACATAAAGCATTAACTGATAAAAAAACTGCAGAAGAAACGAATATAAAAAAATTAGAAGAAGAACTGAAAGGTGCTGATGTAAAAAGAGCTAACCAAATAAGAGGAGAAATTGATAATGCTGGAAAGAAGGTAGTCGCATTGGATAAACAAATAACAAATAAAGAGGCTGAAAGAACCAGACAGCAAACTAAAATTGATGCAATAAAAAATAAATACACTAGCAATGAAACGACAACAACGGTACCACACTCTGAAATAGTACCACACTCTGAAATAGTACCACACTCTGAAGTTGCACCAATAAACGCTAGTACGCATACAGGAGTATCACCTCATCATGATGTGAATGTTCACCCTCATTCAACTGCTATTCCTCATGTACATGATAGTGGTGAACATAATAAATCACCAGGTTTTTTTAGTAGACATGCTAGTAGTTTAAATAATACCTTTAAAAGAATGGGAAACATTGGATATCATCATAAAAATGGAGGAAAAAAAACTAAAACCAAAAAAAACAAGAAAATTACAAAAAAGGTAAATATCGAATAGTATCGTTATCATAAACGGTTGATTTGAAAACTTCATTGTATCCTTCAGCATAAACTGTATCACCATTGTATATATTGTCGCACCCATATTCATTGGTACAACTTTTGCCTTTTCTACTGATTGGAATTTTCACATTATTGTGTTGGTCACTGATTGTATAATATTGCCACTTGTCTCTGTTTGTAAAAACAGGTCGTCCCATAAGTGGTAATATACTATTTTTTTTTGAACCATTAATTGGTGTTAGGATTCCTACTTGTCTATAGGGTGTATCTGGAGCTACAGCTCCAATGTTGGTTGAAACATTAATCGGTACCAAATTTGGTCTAGCGTACATAGATCTCGGCATAAAAACAGGGCTAATATTGTTTGGATTATTGAAATAGGTTTCGTCTCGTAGTGGTGGTACATATGGATCTAATAAAACATCGTTTGGGTTTGAACCACCATAACCATATCCTGCATCGGTATTATTGTAAAAAGAATTGAATATGTCGATTTTTTGCGGTTTTTGTTGCGAATGTGGTTGATAGGATGACTGTTTCTGATTCTTAAAAAAATAAATATAAATAACATAAAACAATACGCATAAAATTATGATTAAAAATAATAGAGTAATATTTTCGATACATATAACTCCTGGTGGGCATTTTTTTGTATGAATAGTCATTTGATTTGTCTGTTGTTTTGTATTGCTATTGCTATTGCTAAAAATTCTATATAATATAATTATACTATAAAATTATATTATGTGTGTTTTATATGTTTTTTATATGGTTTTTATATGGTTTTTATGTCTAATTTATGCAGTATCATAGATTATTGTCCCAAACCACCTAATATATTCGGCATNCCTGGTATGTTTAATCCTTTCAAATCGTTCATTAAACCTTTGGATTTTTCTAGTAGTGCTTGCATTTTGTCTAAGTCCATGTTTGATACATCTGGTGTACTATTTAAATTTTGATATCCTAGTTTATTATTTGCTTTTTTTATCATACTAGCAGGACCAGGATTAGAAGTAGCGGTAGTGGCAGGGGCAGGAGTTGCAGGAGTGGCACTAGTGGTACTAGTGGCAGGAGTTGCAGGAGTGGCGGTTTTACCACTTAAAAAATTACCACTACCATCAAAACGATTACCACTACCATCAAGATAGTTGTTACCACTACCATCTAACATATTACCAGCTAGGCCTTCTCTACCCATTCTATTATTGTTTGAACTCATAAATAAATTGGTTATTAATAGTGCAACTAGTAATACAATAGCCATGTTTTTACTAAATAAATAAGTAATGTAACCTACTAAAATGAATAAAATAATTGCATTGAAATTATTCATGATAATGTATGCAAAAACATTAAATACTGCTAAAAATGCTACAAAATATAAAAAATATATATTGTTGAATAAATTGTCGAGAGATTTTGGCATTTTCATTTTGGATGTATATATGTATAACGTCTATTTATATATTCGATATATAATATATTATATTTTTATTTTTATTTTTCGTCTAGAGATAAAAATAAAAATTGATCAATAAAGTTTAAACACATAGAATTAACACAATATATACACAAATAATGACAAATATGTCTCGTAGTACAAACAAAAAAATAAACAAGAAATCAAAGTATTACATTGGAATATGTGAATTACATCATGATTTATTACACGGGTTTGATGAAAATAGTAACCCCAATATAAAAGGACATTATTTATTGATGGAAAAATTTAAAAATTTTCATAAATATATTGTTAATGATGTATATAATTCTCGATACACTGAAGGCAATCATACAGAATCAGATTCTGATGCAGAAGTTGTAAACTCGGATGATGAAAATGAAAATGAAAATCCTAAATTGATTGATTTATATCGGTACAAATATAAAATTTTGTTAAAATCACATAGTTTCATGAATAGTGAACACCCTCTCTTACGAAATTATTCTAATATTATTAAATCGTTTTACTATATACAACCGCATATAGTAGAATGTGTTTATTTGCCTTCACCTGGTGGGGAATGTGTTGCTATATTAAAAACATTTTGGTTAAAGATCGTTCAACGTACATGGAAGCGCGTGTATAAACAAAGAATGGCGATGTTGTGCAGTGTTCCTATGATGCGTTTGAGGGAAATAACAAGCGGACGGTTTGTATATGAAAAAATACATATTCCTGGATTGAGAGGAATGTTGAATGGGCTGTGATGGGTTGATGGGTTGATGGGTTCATGAGTTAATGTTTCTTGTTATGTTTGCGTTTGGTGGATTTTGTCCTTTTCATCCTTTTACCACCTAACATCATCTTTTTAGCTGTTCTTTTTTTATTGCGTCGTCTTTTAGATGAAGATGAACCTGAAGCAGATGATCTTTTTGCAGTCGATTTACGACGCATTTGGGATGAAGAATATCTGTAACCACCTATTCTATTAATCGTTGGATTTTCCCCAGTAAATTCACTGCCTCTATTATCATCAACTTTAAGATATCCTTTTGCGTCTTTATTAGCATTTAAATCATTTTGCATTTTATTAATTAATTGTATTATTTGAGTTATATTACTATCATCTGTAGGTTTCATTTTATTTATATATTTTGTTGCTTCAATTACTAAGTTTCTAATATTTTCTATATTTGTTGCATTCAATTTACTATTGATTTCCAATTCTGCAATCTTATCTTTAATTAATTGAATTTCTGCATCTTTTTTTGTTAATGCATCGCTCATTTCTTTTTTTCTTAATTCATTGCTTTCAAAATCATCTCTTGTTGGACCAAATTGACGATTACTATTTATATTTTCTAAATTCTGTTTTATTTCATCTCTTTCTGTTTCCAAAATAGCCATTTTAGATTCTAAATTACTTTTATCATTTGCTATTTCTATGCGTTGCGCACCTAATTTTGTTAACAATTGCTCTAAATATTGTAATGCGGGTAATAATTTTTCATAGTTTTTTAAAATTTTATTTTTCGTATTAATTGCTTTGGCTAAATTTTCAAATTCGTCTTTTAAAATATCTGGTATATCTGTTTCATATTTAAAAGAATCATTTTCTATTTGTGTATTAGGTTGATTATTTGATGACGGAGTTGCTGAATTTTGTCCAAACATATTACCCAAATTACCCAAATTGAACCCAGAAAAAAAATTTGTTGATTGTTTTACTGGACGAGGAGGTGGAATACTATTATTATTCATATTATAAATATATTGTTGTTATTATTATATTATGACAATATTTTTATTTTTATACACGTCGAAAAATAAACACTTAAAAATGCAAAACCCTAAAACCTAAACACCAATAATTTCATTTATTTTTTCGCGGATTTTCTTTACTTCACTCGTTATTTCTCTCTGATCGTCCTTCGCTTGTCTTATATCTTGATCTGTTAATTTTCCAGAAACAATCAAATCTTCCACATATTGTTTGATTGAATTCATCGCACGGATTTGTCCTTCTTTTTGTTCCACGATATAGTTGTGATAATTTTCATAATCATCTTTGATTGTTTCTAAAAAATGATTTTGACGCGACAGTTTTTCCAATTTTTTCTGTTTTTCCAATAAAAATCTTCTTCTTAATTGAATTTCATCCTCGATTTTTAACAAATATTGATCTCTTTTTGCTAAATCNATATCGTTGTNATTGTTNAGTTCAGGGTTTTCNGNTTCGTGATTTCCAAATTCTAGTTCATCTATTTGCATATCATCGGGTTCTTCCGATTGTTTCGGTTCTATAGGTTGTCCGGGTAATCGCATATTCATATCAAATTCGATTTTCATTATAATGGTTGTTGGGTTTGGATATATATCTATAATAGATATTTTTATTCGATTTTTGATGTTTTAGTTTTTTGTAGATGTACCTAAAAATTCCATGTAAAGAGTATACATCATGCACAATGGAAAACTAACAGGATATACAATCCCAACAAATATTCCTATTGTTGTATAACCGACTAAATTGACAAAAACAACCATATCCGATTTATCGTTTTTCTTGACAACACGATTTTCTAATTTATCATTTCCCCAAAAACGATTTACCCAGAGGTTGTTTGATTTGCGAATATGAATATTATGTGTAAGACCAACTGTAAACCCCATAAAAGCGGTTGCTGGTATGACTTTGGAGAGACCGTTCCAATATAATTTTTTTAATCCATACCTATTTATCATATAAAAATATATTATACACATGTGTATATATTTAATTTGTTTTATCAATAAATGAGAAAAGGTATAAAAATTAATCTACGTATTTATATAAAAACAAAATGTATCGCCGAATATTTAACAGGGTAAAATCTATCATACCTAAGATTTCTGAAACAGAAATTATCGCGCTAAAATCAGGTGGTGTATCTATCGATCGTGAAATATTCAAAGGAAAAATCAATTATTGCGATTTATATAAACCGATTCAAAAATCGATTGATAAAATTACAGAAAAAACCATGGAAGATGAAATCGAAGATCTATTGAAAATCACTGGGCAAAATCCTATTTATCCAAGTAGTAGCATTCATTATATAATGAGCTATTTGGGTCAAAAAGGATTTTTAAGTATGATTATTGATAAAAAATATGGAGGAAATCGTCTTTCTATTGAAAGGCAATCACAAATATTATCGAAAATATCATCGTATAATCCTTCTTTGGGTGTCGCAACTATGGTACCAAATTCATTGGGTCCAGCAGAATTAATTCAACATTATGGAACGGATGCACAAAAACAATACTTTCTCCCAAAATTAGCAGATGGTACATTTATTCCATGCTTTGGGTTAACAGGTCCAGATAACGGTAGCGACGCAGTTGGAAGCATCGACCAAGGGTTTGTTGAAAAAATAGACGGAAGAACAAAAATACGTGTTAATTTGAATAAACGATATATTACATTGGCCCCCGTTTCAAATTTAATAGGTGTTGCCTTTAGATTAAACGACCCATATGGATTATTGGTGAATTGTAAAGAAGGCATTACCTTAGCGTTAGTAGAAAGTTCACAACCAGGATTATTAGAAAAAACATTTCATAATCCAAATAATTCCGGTTTTCCGAATGGTACTATAAAAGGCACTGTTTTTATCGATCCAGAGCAAGTAATTGGAGGCCCTGATAAAATCGGTGAAGGATGGAAAATGCTCATGGAATGTTTGGCTGTAGGCCGTGGTGTGAGTTTACCTGCTACAGCAAATGGATCTTCAAAATTCATCACTCATTCTATGATGAATTATATAAATGTAAGAAGACAATTCAATATGAATATCGGGAATATGGAAGCCGTTCGTGAAAAATTCATTGATATGTACGTAAATACATGGATTATCCATACTTCTGTCAAATATACGAATCATATTTTGGATAGTGGATCTACTCCTTCCGTTATTACTGCGATTATGAAACAACAAACTACTGAACGTGCCCGCGTTATATTAAATCACGGCATGGATATTTATTCTGGTAGTGCTATTTGTACGGGCGAAAACAACTTTTTCACCAAATTCTATAATTCATCTCCTGTAGGTATTACAGTAGAGGGTTCGAATACGCTTACTAGAGGGTTAATCATATTCGGCCAAGGATTAAATAAAAGTCATCCGTATATTTTTCCCATTTTCCAAAGTATTCAAGATGAAAATTTAAGCGATTTCAAAAACAATTTTAACAAACTAGTAGGAGAGTTAGTCTATAACTACGTGTTGTTATTAAACCCCATGCGCGATTTAATGAAAGATCAACCACAAAAAAGATTAGATAGAGCTACTTTAAAGTTTAGTTTATTGACTAATTTTATAGCACTTATGGGAGGCAGTATAAAATCAAAGCAAATGATATCCGGAAATATGGCTGATATTTTATCCAATTTATATTTGAGTTATGCTTTAATGTGGTATCACTATCATCATCCCGATAACAACAAAAACAACAATAACCTATTGTTAAGAAATGAATGCATGGATTATTTATTGAATGAACTAGAATATAAAATGAATTTGGTGGTCGATAATTATCCGATTTCTGTATTGCGACCTTTTTTGTTTCCTATAAAAAACACGATTAGAATGCCTATACTGGAAAATAAAAACAAATTATATAAATTTATTTTGGAGAATCATGAATTGCATGATCTCTTTAAAAATGATATTTATTACAAGGGAACAGTATTGGAAAAAATGGAGAATTTGAGAAAATTAAAACCTAATAGTCCGGAATATCAACAACTGTATCAAAATATTATTCGTGTCGGTGAATATCCGGTTCAAATACCATAGATTGTGGACGCGATGGATGTGGATGGGTTAGTGCGTTCAAAATCCGGATTTTCAATTAAAAATATATAGCGAAAAAATATTAAAATCTAAATAGTATAATATTTAGGAACTAGAAACCACGTTTAAACCAAAATGTCCAAAAATGCAAATGAACCCATATTAACGCGTAATGATAACCGTTTCGTGATGTTTCCTATTGAGCACCAGGATGTTTGGGAAATGTATAAAAAATCAGTGGATTGTTTTTGGCGTGCAGAAGAAATTGATTTGTCGAAAGATTATGCTGATTGGGAAAGCTTAAACACCGACGAAAAATATTTTATTTCTATGATTTTGGCTTTTTTTGCTGCAAGTGATGGAATTGTATTGGAAAATTTGGCGACGCGTTTTATGTCGGACGTTCAAATTTCGGAAGCCAGAGCATTTTATGGTTTTCAGATTGCTATGGAGAATATTCACAGTCAAACTTATAGTTTATTGATTGAAACATATATTAAAAACTCGGAAGAGAAGCATCGCTTGTTTAATGCTTTGGAATATTTTCCATGTATCCAAAAGAAGGGAGACTGGGCCCAAAAATGGATCAATGATAACCGCAGTGGTTTTGCTACGCGTCTAATTGCATTTGCATGTATTGAAGGTATTTTTTTCAGTGGTGCATTTTGCAGTATTTATTGGTTGAAAAAGAGAGGATTAATGCCTGGATTGACCTTTTCAAATGAGCTGATATCGAGAGACGAAGCCCTTCATACCGAATTTGCTATTTTGCTTTATAAAAAACTGGTGAAAAAATTGCCTAAATCACGTATCCATGAAATTATTAAAGAGGCAGTTGAAATAGAAAATGAGTTTATTTGTGAAGCGCTACCATGTCGTTTGATTGGTATGAATGCTGGACTAATGACACAATATATTCAATTTGTGGCGGATCGTCTTTGTTTGCAACTAGGATATGATAAAATATACAATGTATCAAATCCGTTTGATTTTATGGAACTTATATCATTGGAAAGTAAAACCAATTTTTTCGAAAAAAGAGTAGATGCTTATGCATTAGCTACAAAAACAATGGAAGGAGACGTTTTTGAGTTTAATGCGGAGTTTTAAGCAGAAAAACCAGGAGGCCCCATTGCGTTAGGAACAAGTTTTTTAATTCCACTTCCTTGCATTACTCCTGCGTTTAATGCTTCAAGCTTTTTTTTACCTTGCATATGTTGCATACCCTCTTGATAATTCATGGCATTCATATGAAAGTCTTTACTGAATCCTTTAATATCAGATTTAATGTCTCTCCATAAAAACGCATAAAATGAGAAATATGTTCCTAAAAGAAGGGCTAAAACGAGTATGCTAAACAAAAAAATGTATTCAGATGTTTTGTATTTGTTGGATAGTTTCATTAGTTTCATTTGTATGTGGTTGGTGATGTGTTTATAATATATTATATAAAGATATAATATATTTTTATTTTGCAAATAATATAAAAAATAGATTGTCTTATATCTTATATAGACAAAAAATGTTAACATGCAGATTAGTAGGTGGATTAGGTAATCAATTATTTCAGATTTTTACAACAATTTCATATGCTATTAAAAATAAACAAATGTTTAAATTTGAGTATTCCGATGTTTTGACGATTGGTGTCACTAGACCAACTTATTGGAATTCTTTTCTTTCAAAATTAAAACCATTTACATTTTCAAGAGCACATGATATTTCTACCCAAACAAACAATGTAATAAAAGAACAGGGGTTTCATTATAGTGAATTACCCTGGTCGGATACATTAGACAATACATATATAATTTTGGTTGGATATTTTCAAAGTCACAAATATTTTTCCATGTTTTATAATACGATTTGTAAAATGATCGATCTAGAAAATCAAAAAATGAACGTGATAACAAAATACCGTCATTTTTTTGCTAGTGAAGAAACCGATGAATTTGAAAAATATATTGGTATTCATTTTCGATTAGGTGATTATAAAAAATTGCAACATATTCATCCAATACTGAAAAAAGAGTACTATGAGAAGGCGCTTTTGTATGTCATGGCTGAAACTGAAAAAAAGGATTGGAAAATATTGTATTTTTGTGAAGAAGAATCAAATAAAGAAGTAGAAGAAACAATTGAATATTTGAAAAAAAGATGCTCAAATTGTCAATTTATTAAAGTATTGGATTCAATTCCTGATTGGGAACAAATGATATTAATGAGTTGTTGTACGCATAATATTATTGCGAATAGTACATTTAGTTGGTGGGGTGCATATTTAAACAGTAATCCTAATAAGATAGTGTGTTATCCAACTGAATGGTTTGGGCCGTCTTCTAAAAATCAAAAAACAATATACATGAATGATGATTTATTTCCTGATACGTGGATGATGATTGAATAAAAATTACATGGAATTGTAGATTTCTGAATCTAAAACATCAATAGATGGATCTGGGTTTACAATAAGCGGTTGTTCATATACATAGACCGGTTCTGGAACATAGACTGGTTGTATATATGATGGGTAATAATCATACCCACCATCATCGTAATAAACATCATTGTTATATCCACCTCCATGTCGACCATAATATCTTCCTAAACTATATCCTAAACCTAGTCCTCCCAATCCAGCAATTCCTCTTCCAACGCGTCCGCCATATCCACCCATTCCTCGATGCATTCCTCCGCGACCACCTCTACCAAAACCTCCACGACCACGGCCACCTAGTCCTTCAAGTATTTTTTTACTAGGCAACGAATTAATATATTTCAATATTACAAAAAATATAAAAAATAAAACAACACATAAAATTATTCTATTGGTATGATTCATTATTCTTACCTCTAAATCAAACAACTATATATTTTACAAATAAATAAAATTTCATCATGTTGAGTTTTATTCTTTATCAATTGCAACATGTTTTGCTATTTTTTTGATAATCTTTTCTTTGTTTTTATCACACGCGTTAATTCCACCACCCATTGTTTCCATAATAATTTGATTGTATTCATCTGATTTTTTAGAATCTGACCTCATACAATCAGGATATTTCTTTTGAAATTCGGGTAATAAACCCAGGTTTTTACTCACTACACTACTAATTACCTGTTTTATCTTCTGGTTATCAGCTTCTTCTTTTTCCCACTTATCTTGATCTTTTACATACATGATTTCTCTCTTTATGTCACTGCAATGAACTGGGCGTTTTTCGACATCCAATGCTTTCAGGTTTTTAATAATAATATTGGAGATTCCTTCTACATAACCCAATTTTCCAATGTTCTCTAAATCTGATAGTTGGAGAGAAATATTCTCAATAAACTCGGATATATTCATCGCATCTTTGCATGTCTCGTTGAGGAAAAACTGTAAATTGAATGTTTTGTTATTGGTTTGATTAATTGTATTGTTTGTTGTATTATTTTGCTGTACAGTCTCTTTTTTGCATATCTCCATTATCATGTTCTTTAATTCTTTATTTTCATTCATTAAATATTTTATAATATCGTTATTGGGTGGTGGCAATTGATCCGTTTTTTCTAATTGATTTGTTACTATAACTTCATCACTACTTTCTATTGATATGCATACTTTTGAATGTTTCCATAAGCCAGATCTAGTGTTATATATCTTACCACAATTGCATGTATGGTAAGGGGATTTTTGGGGATTTTTGGTTTCCATTTGGTTTCCATTTTGTTTCCAAACATGTTTATCGGTTGATAGATGTTTTGTAAAATCTTTTTTGTTACGACATTTGTATTGACAAATTTCACATATAAAATCGAGGGGACAAAAAATCCCCAATTTTGTTTCCATGTTTCCTAAAATAGGAAACCAAAAAAATCCCCAAAATTAAACGAAAACTTTTTGAAAAATTTATGGTAACAATGTAACAATTATTATTTTTGCATTATGACGAAAATGGTAAGAACGTGTTTTTTTATATTTTTTTCAAAAGTTTTTTTGAAATTTCAATTTTGGACATTTATTTTTGTCCATTTTTAATTTTTCAAAAAACTTTTGTGAATTTTATTTCACTTTTTTGAGAGACAACAGAAAACAATTAATATTATAATTTTTTTGTTATAATATTAATTCATATATCATAACAAGATAAATCATATGAATATATTTACCTAGCCAAATATTTTTGTATATCAGTATTTATCAATACTCTACCACTATATTCATTGCATGTTTCATTAAGGAAAACTGAAGATTAATTGTTTTATGTTACTATTTGTTTGATTTATAGTGTTGCTGTATTGTGTTTTTTGCATATCTCCATTATTATGTTCTTTAATTCTTTATTTTCATTCATCAAATATTTAATAAAATCGTTATTATGTGGATGTTCAGAATGAATATTGCACGCATCATTCTTGTTGTTTTTTTTGTGTTTCCATAACCCAGATTGGGTATTGTATTTTTTTCCACAACTACATATAAAATTTGGGTTACTTTCTTCTAAAATACCTTTAAATGTCGTGATTTCACCGTGATTTATATGCATTTTGTTTCCAAAAAGCGATGCTAAATGTTTGGCTGTTTTTATATGAATATTCCAATCCCATTTGCGCTTACAACTAAAATAACATTTTTCACAAAAATATGAGTCGTTATTTTTTGACGTGTTTTTTAATTCCAATAATTCCATTTTATTTCTACTTATAAAAATGTCCAATATTATATTTTTGCATTTTTTACGAAAATAAAAAAATTTATCGTAACAAATTGAAAATTAAAATTTTGGTGGGCTTACCTTAAAAATTTTTATGGTAACAAAAACAGTTTTTTTTCAAAAGTTTTTTTGAAATTTCAATTTTGGACATTTATTTTTGTCCATTTTTAATTTTTCAAAAAACTTTTGTGAATTTTATTACACTTTTTTGGACCGATTGAAAAAAGAGTACTCTACATTTTTACGCCTTTTTCTCATTTACCCTTTTCACAATTCAAACGCAAATTATAAATAAAATTGAAATAACTTGAATATTTCTTATTATATGTAAATATATACTGATTATGGAGATAAACGATACTTATGAAATCAAAATTGAAAATATACAACATTTTGTATATGAAGGAACTTGTGATGGTATTCCAACGAAATGGGTAACAAAAACAAAATGGGATGGTAAAATAAGTATTCAAGTTTTAAAAAATAAAAGGATAAAATATACTGATACTAGTGGGGATGAGATACTCGTGTTTGATGAAGAAGATGTTGAATACAAATATATTAGAAAATAACAATAACATCATAGTCGGCATTTGAAATGTAAAAAGGTGTATAAAGCAAAAAAATATTTACAAATTTAATATTATATTAATTTATTAGTATTAGTATTAGAAGTAAAATAAATATATATATATATATATTTATGGTAAATAATACAAAAACAAGGAGAAATTATAAAAATAAAAGACGTAGTTATAAAAATAAAACTTCTAATTTAAAAGGATATCCAATAAATATATCAAATGAATATTCTAAAGAATTAACTAATACAAATAATTTAGCATCTAACTTATATATTAAAAAACTTATAACTAAAAAACCATCAAAAGATGAAGAAATAAATGTTACCTGGGATTTTGAAAAATTACGTGAAGAAATTTTAAATACAATTTCACCAAAACTTTATGGATGGTATCATGAAAATACTAGTTCTTGTGGTAATAGTACATATACCGCAATAGAAGCATTTTCTAAAATAAAAATAACTCCTGATTATTTAAATTCAAATAAAAATGTATCTTTAGTTAAGAATGTAACATTACATTCTGGTGAATTAGGAATAACAAAATTTAAATGTAAATCTCCTTTTTTTACAGCTCCTTATGGGTGCGCTTCGGAATATGGAGGTAAATCTAATGAAATAAGTACTATGTTAGGAACCATTAAAGCAGGAGGTATATATACATTTGCTTGTTTAACTGAATATAACTTAGAATATTTGGTAAATATTTTTAAAAAAAATAATAAAGATTTAAAACCATTTTATATGTTTCAACTATATTTAACAGGTGATAATGATATTAATATTTCATTAATTGAGAGAGCAAAAGTATGCGATGTATCAGTAATTATGATTACAATAGATACTGGTTCTAATAATCATGGAGGAATTGGGTTATTAGAGAATCAATCAGATTTAACATTTCAACGTAATTTTTGTGGAAATCTTTTTCATGATCCTGTATTTAATATTAAATGTTATAAAGATAAAAAATGTGTTGGAACTAAAGATAAATCTGTATTGAAAATTGTTTCAGATAATTTAGATATTTCTATAGATAAATTAATTTCATCTTTTGATTTTACAGAATCATTTGATTATGCTAAAAAAGTACAAGGAAAAGGTATGGGTAATTTAAATGTTACAAATGAAAATAGCGATGAATATACTTTATCACTTAAAAATATAGCTAAAATTTGTCATTCTTCCAAACCACTATGTAGGTATGTTAAAAGAAATATTACAAAAGGTTTACCTATGGTTGTAAAAGGTTGTATAAGTGTAAAAAATGCTTTAGAAGTTCAAAAAGCTAATGCTGATGCTATTTATATATCAAACCATGGAGGAAGATTTACATATAATAGTGTTGCACCATTAGATACTGTAACTGATATTCGTTTAGCAGTAAAAAATGTAAATAAAAACTTTGGTGTTTGGTTTGATGGTGGCATTAGAAATGGTCAAGATATATTTACAGCATATACTCAAGGTGCTGAATTTGTTGGTATAGGAAGACCAATCATTTATGCTTGCGTTTTATATGGCGAACCTGGTGTAAGTTCAATTACAAAAAAAATGACATTTGAATTGGAAGGTCAATGTAAAATTTGTGGTCAAAGTGATTTAAATAATTACGAGAAATTGAAAGAAAATATAATAACTGATAAGTAAATATATTATATATTATTTTATAATAATTTTTAAAATAATATTAATAATATTTATATATGAATAAGGTAAAAAGTATTAAAAATAAAAAAAATAACAATAAAAAAACAAAAAAAAATAATACTATAAGATATGAAAAAGATGTTTTAGGTGATGTTGCTATTCCAAAAGACAGGTATTGGGGTAGTAGTACGCAACGTTCATTAAATTATTTTTCAATTAGTAGTGAAAAAATGCCGATAGAATTTATTCACACATACGTTAAATTCAAAAAATGTGTAGCACGAGCTAATTATAAATTAAAACATTTGGATAAAAAAAGTCTTGATATTATAACAAAAGCATGCAATGAGATTCTAGATAATAAGTATAATGATGAATTTCCATTGCACATTTGGCAGACAGGAAGTGGAACTCAGACAAATATGAATATAAATGAAGTTATTGCAAATATTTGTAATAAAAAATTAACAGGGGAATTAGGAACAAAAATTCCTATTCATCCAAACAATCATGTAAATATGTCACAATCTTCAAACGATAGTTTTATAACAGTGATACATATTTCAGTTGCAATATTAGTGAATAAAAATTTAATTCCAAATTTGGAATATATGATAAATGGTTTTAAAATAAAACAAAAGGAGTTTAAAGATGTCATTAAAATAGGCAGAACCCATTTGGAAGATGCGGTACCTTTAACATTTGGTCAAGAGTTTTCAGGTTATGTTGCATTATTAGAAGATGCATTATATCAAATCAAAAACGCGTTAAAACACATTTATGAATTGGCAACAGGAGGGACTGCTGTTGGAACCGGATTAAATACTCCCAAAAATTTTGATAAAGTCGTTGTAAATGAAGTATCACTAGAAACAAAACTACCGTTTAAAGTAGCAGAAAATAAATTTGCAGAAATGTCTAGTCATAATGCCATTTTAGAAATGAGTGATGCATTCAAAGTGTTAGCAACTAATATAATGAAAATCGCAAATGATATTCGATGGTTGGGTTCTGGTCCAAAAACAGGTTTAAGTGAATTGATTTTACCACAAAATGAACCAGGATCGTCTATTATGCCTGGAAAAGTAAATCCAACACAATGTGAAGCCGCCGCCATGGTTTCAGTTCAAGTAATTGCAAATAATACAGCAATTACAATTGCAAATACACAGGGATATTTTGAATTGAATGTCTATAATCCCAGTATGCTTTATAATATTACACAATCTATTATGATGTTATCTGATGTTTGTATTAATTTTACAAAGTTTTGTATATTAGGTTTAAAAATAAATAAGGAAAAGATAAAGCAAAATGTTGAGAATACATTAACATTGGCAACTGCACTAAACCCGTATATAGGATATGATAAAGCCACAAAGTTAGCACATTATGCTTATGATAAAAATATAACACTAAAACAGGCAAATATTGAATTAAAATATTTACCAGAAGATAAATTTGAAAAATATTTAGACCCTAGAAAAATGATATAATTATAAAAAATAAAAATATATAAAAAATAAAATATTGCATATTATTATACAATATGGCTAATTCACAAAAAATGTGCACCCCTGCAATGTTATATTTTGTTTTTGCTATTATAGCATTAATTATCAACTTTTTACAAACATTTAATCTTGGAATGTTAATAATTACTGCACTTATAATTATGTTGTGGTCTTGGTTCTTGAACTTTTTATGCAACATGGGATTTTCGTTTATTTCATGGTTGTTGATCATTGTACCTTTTTTGACTTATTTACTGTAAAATTAAACGCGTCAATATGAATTTATTTATCAAATCAAGAATAAATTCATTTACTAACAACAACTTTATTATAGTCCAACATGTATCGTCGAAAATTGGTGTTTTTCCCTTGAATGTCACTGTAATCTTCTCTCTGTATAACAGTCAAAGGTACGAGTAAGAGCCAGTTATCTTTATTTTGCAATAAAAACCAATATCGGTCTATGCTGTACATATGCGGTTTATCTTGATTTTTCATATAAAGATCAATTCCTTTTTTATAATTTTCAATAAGCGTATCATAATAATGTTTTTTAACAATATAACCAGTAGTAGTTTGACAATTAGATACTTTTATACATGTTTCATCTATGGGTTGATATGGTAACATATTATTTCCAGCCAACAATAAGACATCCCAATCAGTATGCGTTTTTAAAAACTTACCCAGTTGACGTTTAAAAAGTTGAGGATCCAAAAATTCAATGTCATCTTCCAATATACATACATGATCCCAATCATTTTCTTTTGCAATTTGAATACATTTTAAATGACTCATGCTACAACCTAAAGCTCCACTATTCATTTTAATTGCGTTGAATCTACTTGCATTTATTTTCATTTTTTTCAATTCATTTTTAACATGAATGTCTCTATCAACACGTGATTCCAAATTAATATAAAATGTATGTTTGAATATTTGTTTAATCAATTTATTAGACAATGATTTTTTTTTCACTACAGTTGATACGGTTTTATTTGCTATTGCTATTGTCTTTACGGATTTTATCGAGGATTGAATTGGTGGATTTAAAATATACTGTGGCGAAATTCTTATTCTTGCACCGTTTTTACGAATAGCTTCCATATGAAAAAATCGATGTTCACAATCACTGCCATTAAACCTTTCTGGATGAAAAGCAATAGGCTCATCAATAATAGTCTTTAATGTTGCGTAATTCGATAATAGTTTTTCTTGTCCTATGAATTCTTCTATATTTTTATTTATTTTCCAGTCGTAAGAGCAATTTATAAATTTATCTAAACGGTACATCGCGAATCCATTAAATGCGGAATAGCATTCTATTAATTTATTTTTGTTATCAATATTATCCAATAAATTCATTATATAAAATTTCATTATATCAACTACCTTGGTAGGCAAATCCCAATGCCAACAACTAGCTATGTATGAATCAATTGAAAGAGCCCATATATCATAATAATCTGAACGATTAAATGAAATGCAATCCCAATCATCCCTCGCTAAGGTTTCCTCTACAATAGATGTTTTTATAGGACTTGAACATACGTCATCCATATCCATCATAATCATGATATTGGATTTAAAATCATTATTTCGAATAAATGATAATATTGAATTACGCGCATTAGAAATATTCTGCGTGCGAATCTGCGTCAATAATTCTGGTTGGTTTTCAATAATGATCATTTTATTTAACCAATTCTCGTTTTTATATTTTTTTAGCAGTAATAATGAATCATCGTCAGACTTGTCATATGAAATAATGATTCGAAAATCATCAAATAATAAAACTAATTGTTTAATATTTTCAAAAACATCGGGTAAATATTTACCACAATTATAAACACACCCGCAAATAAATGCTGTGTTTGTTGGTGTGTTTGTATCTGACATTACATTCGTGATTACATTCGTATCAATGTTTGTAGTAACAATTGGTATCATAGATAAAAATTTATTATAAATAAGTTTATAATCTCGCTCTACCAATGAAAGACAATATTTTTTCGTTTCAATAAAATTTACCGCATAATTTTTTTCAAAATTGGCATCATTATTAATATTGTATCGCGGGTTTCCGCCCATATTAATGCTTAAATGATTATTTAATGGGAAAAAATGCCCTATTTTTTTATAAATTTCGTTAATCCAATCGTCACAAAACCAGTTCATTATTTCTTCTGGAAAATAATATCCAAAAAGATCCATATGTTTACGACTAACAAAAGACTGAGTCAATAAACGCGAATTATTATTTACTGGACCGGTCATACCAATGTCGTTATTCCTGTTCAGCTTTTCTATTGAGGCATTTATCCAACCTGCTGTTTTAAATTCAATGTCATCCCCGCATTGATAATAATAATCACAATTATCATCATACGCACGTTTAAAAAGAACATTCCACATTTTGGTTAAATGTCCCTTGGTAATATCGTCCATATAAACAAACTGTATAGATGTGTTTTTCATTATAGAAACAAATCGTTTAAATTGATATTGTTGTTCTGAATTATCATATATTGGATCACCTCGGTCAATACCTATATAAAATATGTATTCATGTTCTTTGTCAAAAGTAGTAAAAAATGTTTTTAGTGTCATTTGTAGTAAATAACTATCTTTAAAAGATTTCCAATCTCTATCTTTAGAAGTAGACGGAATAATAAGAGCAATTTTCATGTTGTAATAATATATAACTTTTTGTGTTTTTTTTATATAATAATCGAATATAATGTATAAATTATTTTAACGTAAAACATTACTGTTTGTATGAATTTATTTTTTGCATCCAATATTGCAATGTCAATTTTTCATAGTTGAAAAAATGTTGATAGTGTTTATGTTTAAATTCAATAACTGTATTGTCTAATAATTCTTGATTCAATGATGTCCAATCATCCAAAATTAAAACGGGGAGGTCTATATACAAATTATCTAATGGAGATGTTTTAACAATAGGAATGCAACCTAAACATAAAGCTTCCCATGTTCTATGACAATCTAATCCATTTCCATGAGGCGAAACAACAAAAGCATAGTCCGATTGATTTTTCCATGTATAAATTCTCTGTATTTTTGTAGGTTCATAATATATTAGTTCATTAGGTATATTTTTAATAGCATCTTTTCTGTCATACCCGAATTTTGTAGTAGTAAAAAAATGAAAATTAGAATAGGCTGTTATTTTTCTTTCATAGAATGGTTTAGAATGTAATTTAATATTTCTTAAAAAATATTCTTGATTTGTAGGTGAAGTTTTAATACCCCACGAGTGATCTCGTTTCGACATTGTGTGATAATCCAATCCAATTGGGATTTGTGTTATTTTTGAATGAGCTACTACACAATTTTGTGCGAACCAATGTAAAATTTTATCTGATTCAATAAATTTAATAAATTCTTCATTAGATGGAAATATATCATATGGAACAGTACAATCACTGTCGCCAGTTACCAAAATAAATTTATTTTCAATATTTTTAAATACTTGCATAATAAAAAAAGGAATAGCAGAAGTTGCTATATAAATTATAGAATTATCCATTAATTTGGTAAAATCATAATTATGTAATTGACGAATATCAGATATAGGTTCTATACTGTGAATATCACACGCTTTTAAAATACCTCTAGAACAAACATACTTACAATTATTTTCATCTTCCATTTTCACTTTATGATAAATAATATATTTATCTTTTTATTATACTATTCGTTATAATTTATTTATTTTTACAAATAAATTATATATATTGGTTCATTAATTCATTCATTTCAATGAATAATACCACAAATGAAAAAATTACATTCACAGAAAATTTTACTCCAGAAGAAAAACGTGAAATAGCTGGCAAAATAAAATCGATTACATTGGATATGGTTGATATCGAATATAACAAACTTAAAAATATAGGCACAAATGCAGAAAATCAGTCACCAAGATCGCGCATAGGTAACAACGTAGTTGATTATTTTAGTTTTTTAGAGAGATTGCATACCCGTGGAAAATACAACTGTAATTATTTCGAGTTTATACACAATATTGAGTTTTTTGAAAAAAAGAAATTCATACAAAATATGTTGGAATATTATAAAACTGTTAAAAATAAATCTGGGAAAAAAAACAAATATATTGTATGGAAAGAAACATATAATATATGTATTAGTGCTATTAATATAATTAGACCTATAATGTACATGGAAATTTATACCAAATACAATGCGTCTAGTGTATTGGATTTTTGTGCTGGATGGGGAGGCGCATTAATTGCAGCATCTGTTTTAGATATACCAAAATACACGGGTGTTGAATTAAATAGCTCTTTAATAGAACCATATAAAAAATTGCAAGAATACACGAAATCGAAAAACACAAAGACGTCAATTGATATGATATTTAAAAGTGCATTGGATGTTGATTATTCAACGCTTGATTATGATTTGGTTTTTACATCACCACCCTATTATTTTATTCAAAAATATGAGAATAATGTTGCGTACAAATCAAAAAAAGAAATGGATGAATTATTTTATGTTCCACTATTTTCAAAAACATATCAACATTTGAAAAAAAACGGATATTATATATTAAACATTAATAAAGAAATATATGAAAATGTCTGCATAGGATTATTTGGCGTATGCCACGAAATTTTCTTTTTGAAAAAAAGTCAGAGACAAAATGAATACAAAGAAAATGTGTATGTTTGGAAAAAAATATAATAGCATATCCTAGTGTTTATCGTTTTCTCATATTATTACGCATTAAAGTAGTCATACTTAATTTAGTACTGGTAGTAGCTTTAGGTTTAATACCCATATAACTAGCATATTGTGGCGAATATTTATTCACGGGATGATTTATATAATTTACTAATTGATTTACTTGATGATTAATTTTACTATTGTTATGATATTCTTGATTTTGCTTTTCAGTAAAATTTTTTTCATAGTATTGTGGTGGAGGATTATCGTTTAAATTAAAATTATAGCCTTGATTTTGGTTCTCATATGGATTTGGTGGTTTTATACCCAATGACATCATTTCTTTTCTCTCCTTTACAGTTGGATAATATGGAATATTTGTCCATGAATCAGTAGACTGTACAGCGCTATTGACATCACATTTTCTGTTTAAAGTGGGCTCTATTATTTTATGTTTCGGTTCTCTCAAATCATAATTATAGAATTCTTTGCTATCGTGGTTATAATCGAATAAAGTTGTAAAATGCGCTATATTTATAAAATAAATATTTGGATTATCAACATTGTATAAATTGTCCTTTGGATTTGTCGATTTCTCATCAATATTATATTGTAAATTACGAATACTATTTAATCCATCAATACCATTATCATTTTTCTCTCGAAAAGTGTCCTTCTTATTTATTATTCGAGATATCCCATCAAACAAATGAAGAATTTGAGGGCTCCCTATTGGAAAAAATTTGGATCGATCGATTTCAATATTTGCCCTTTCACATCTTTTTTGCAAGCAACTGTCTTCTGACCCCCATCCCCAATAATTCGGATATCCATTTATTGATTCAAAATCAACACCTTTAATGACAACAATTCCACCCAATGTATATTTAAACCCATAATAATGTTTGACTACTCCCTCAGTGGTTTCGTAATTGAATATTTTTGTAAAGGGTATAGTATCAATATCATTAAAAATAAACGTGATATTTTGATAATCATCTGGATATTTATCTTTTATTGCTAAAAACCCAATATTTTTCGTAGCACCACGATTAAAACTACGATTATCTGTTTGGTGTGAAAAGTAAATTTCGTAATCGGTGAAATCTTCCATTATATACGACATATATTTACTAAAAAAAAATTGTTGCTCTTCTCTGCTTCTATATGGAACTATAAATACCTTGTTTGGTATTTTCTTATTATCGGAATCACAAGACATTTATAGTTTTAATGTTTAATATTATAATTGTAATGTTATTATTGTAATGTTATTATTGTAATCTTATAATGAATTATAATTATAATTCATAATATATATTTGATTTTTATACTCAATAATCATATTTTTTTAAAATAACTTCTGGAACAATATCGTATTTTAATTTTTCTAATTTTTTAAAACACTTATTAATAGTGACTTCACTTATCTCGCTAACCATTTTAATATCTTTTTTGCTAACATTCAATTTACATAATTGTGATATAAAATAGACTATGCCTGCAGCAATAGAATGAGGTGTATTTTCTAACATCAAACCGTTTTTTTCGATTTTCATGGATATGAATTGACATAATTTGGTGAGTTCGTTGTTTATGTTTAATTTACTGCAAAATCGTTCAATAAAGGATTCCGGTTTTGTCATGCAAAATAATGTTTTTTCCTTGTTATCCATATCTTTTTCTAAATTGTTAATGATTGTAATTGCATTTTTACATCCCTTTGTTGCATTGGTAACATCCAAATTGAATATCCCTGCTATTTCTTTTGCAGTTCTAGGATAATTATTGATTCTACATGATATGTAAATAGATGCTGCTAAAATGCCTTCTCTATTATCACCTCGAAATGAAAAATCGAAATCAGATATTTTTTTATGATAACGAACTGCATCATCTATTATGAGTTTTGGAATACCTGCATTTTGCGCCATAATAGTAATGGTTTGAAATTCATCATATTGTGATTTTTCTTTATAAGGCATAGATTGCCACTCGGTATATCGACGTATTTTAATCATTTCATAAGACGAAGGTCCATTACAAAGAATTTTGCACCCATAAGATGATTCTTGTAATAATGGATTAATGGGTAGCCCACAACGTGTTGGATCACTATTTTGATTATCATCCGCTCCATAATATCTCCACTCGGCCGATTGATCTACTAAATCTTTATAAATAATCCCACAGTTCTTGTTTGTACAAGTTAGAAACCCTTCGTCTGAAAATGCTAATAATGAATCACATTGATCGCAATTCTCTCTATCACCACATGATCTATATATACATTCTAAATTTTGTTCTTTTGATTTATTTAAAACCTCTGAATCGAAAATATTCCACAATTCTTTTTTATTAATATTGTTGGTTTTGTTTTTGTTTCTCTGGGTTCCTTCATGCGATTTAGTTGCTTCTATCATATTATAGAAACTATATTATCACTTTGATATAATTTAAATATAACTTTACAACTAATGTCTTTTTATTCATATAAATATAATTTTAAGTCAATTTTATTTATATTGTTTTCACATATTATATTAATAACATCCGATTCGATGAATCATATTTGTTTTTCTTCTAGCTTTTTATTCTTGATAACAGCAGTATTAGCTTTATATTGTAAGTACTATGTTTATGGTATTTTATTATTAGTTTTATTAATTACATCGATAATACTTCATAGTTGGACGACGAGTTATACATTATTACTAGATAAAGTTAGTATTATCGCAGTTATTTTGTATGGTGCACATTTATTTTATACAAAGAGTATACAAAAAACCTCATCAAATACTAGGATTATAATATTACAATTTTTAGTATTATTAACATTTTTTATAACCATTTATTTATATTATTATGGTTATTACACGAATCAATATTGTTTTGATAAAAATACAAACACATCTAATTTATATCATTCATTATTACATTTTATATCATTCTATGGACATAATATTATAATTATAATGTAATTATCTGAAATTACATAAATAAAACATTTTTTATATAATATATATAATAAATAATAATACTATACTATAGTAATATGGGAAATAATTTATCAAGTACAAATCAAACAAACACATCCCCATTGTCTTCTATGGACGATTTAAGCGATGTTGAAAAGAAAAAATTATTAAAAGATCATGATTTCACATATATATTAAATTATATTGCAACAAGATATATTTTGACAATGGATTTCTATAGTTTGAAAAATTTACAAAATCCAAAATATTGCGATGAAATGATTCTTCTTACATCAGATATAATGAAAAAGTATTTTAATGAACGTGAAATTGAATACTTACAACAAAAAATAGAACAAGGACAACAAATAAACAAACTGTCAAAAGAGAAAGTGACTTTTTTCAATAAAAATAATTTATCTAATACAGGAATTGATAATGGTATAAAAAAAAATAGAATGTGTATTGGTATAGCGAAATTTTATATTAAAATAGCACATATTTTTTCAGCCATAGTTATGACGGTGAATCCGATTTATGTGTATAAAGAGAACAACCAAACTGTTAAAAAATCACTCCTGGAAAAAAAGGATATACCCAGCGGTTCCGAACCAAAAATAGAAAAAATGGGAATTTGCAATGCTAGATTTGAGTTATTGAATATTGGAAATAATTTTTTGAACAAAATGAATTTTGGGAATACCAAAAATGACGAATATGATGAAGATGGAAATGTTATAACTAGCAACAATCAGGATAGTTCTGAAAAAAACATAAATTTGAAAAAAACATATTGTAATATTAATAAAAAAATTAATAACACATCGAAGGAAAATTTATCAGATGAACCTGGAATTCCAGAGTTAATGAATTTATATTATGATAAATATGATTATGAAAAAGGTGAATATAATGGAATGTCAGATGAAAGCCGAAACAGATTTACCGATGATTTATTTTTATTTTATAAACATTTTACCGGTATAGAGGATAAAATTAAGGCACAAAATACAAATAAAACACCAGGTCTAACTGATAAAGAAATTAATGAATTGATTTTGCAAGAATTTAACAAAGAGGGCATTAAAAAATTTAGTGATATTAAATTGAAAGATTATAGTTCCACTTTTGAGAATATATGTTCGGATAGATCAAATGAATATTCCAATTATAAAAAATCAAATAATCAATCAGGTATTGTGGTTGCGAATAATATGCAAGACCAAAACAAAGAGAAAGATAATACCAAATTAGATAATGCAAAACAACAAGAATTTTTAAAAAAATATGCTGAAAATTTAAGAAAAATGTTGGATACCATCAATCTTGAACAAGAAAAATTATTAAACATATTGAATGAAATTTTTGTTTATGTTTTTGATTCAAATAAAAAGCAAATCATTATTAATCCTGAATTGACAAATGAATTATTGGATAAAATAGTGATTAAAACACGTGAAGCGATAATAGGATTATATTTACAGTGCGAAAGTGACTATATTGATGGATTAAAACTATATCAAGCTCTAATTGAAAGTCAAATGTTTATTAATGAGGGATCAAAAGTAAATAATTTATCTAATGAGAGAGAAAGACTGTATAATCCATCCTATTCACAACCACCTCAACCATCACAACCAAGTCAACCATCACAACCAAGTCAACCATCACAACAACAATCACCCTATGGATCACCCTATGGATCAAATACAAATCAACAGCCATCGTATTCTCAACCACGTCAACAGCAATATAGACCTTCTATGTATGATATGAATAAACAACAAAAACCAGATGAAAGACAAAGAATACCAAATGACAGAATGTACTAATAACCCAACCCAACCAACCATAACAAATAAATAATTACACATTTTAGAGTAATTATTTATGATAGTATTGTGCGAATCTAATATGATTTATGTAAAAAAATAATATTACAATATTATAACACCCATGGAAAACGACGAATATACAAATAACACTAATAATTCATTCCCTATTCCTAAAATAATTCATACGAGTTTCAAAACATATGAATCAATTCCAAAAGAATACAATGAAGTTTTTAAAAGTTGGAAAGCCACAAATCCTGATTGGGAAGTTAAATTTTATTCCTATAAAGATAACGATAAACTAGTGAAAAGTAATTTTCCGTGGTTGTATGATACATACAAAAATTTCTATTTTGACGAACAACGGTTAGATATGGCCAAAACATGTTATTTATATTTGTATGGTGGGTTATATGTTGATATTAATTATTTACCATTGGCTAATATCGATCCACTTTTTTATAAATCAAACGATGAATTATATTTTACATATCATAATGATAATAATCAAAATAACATTGTTACATCATTTATGGGTTCAAAACCTAAAAGCAGTTTTTGGCTAACTTATTTAAAAAATATAATAGGCGATAAAGGATTTATTTTTAGTACTAAATATGGAATTATTAATTCTACAACAGGATCAAAAAAAATTACTACCCTATTAAAAAGTTATAATGGTACCTTTGGAAAATTACCATATAATGAGATTAATAGTTGTACAGAATGTAATGAAAATTGTAACCAGAGTTTTTATTTTCATGTAATAAATAACGGTAATATTAACGGTCAATTTTTCTCCGATATTGATGTTGTTTTATTCAAATTCATATATTGTTTTTTCAAAAAAAATTGGTATTTGATTATCCTTGCAATCATTATATCTATTGTAGTTTTATTCATATATATTTGGCTGACTTATAAAACAATTTTGTTGATACCACCATTTTTACTTTTCATTTATAAAAAAACAATAAAAAAAGTGGATCATGTCATAGATGAGTTTAAAAAAGAGATAGGTGATAATATAGATAACTTAACAAATGTTATAAAAAAATCAACTCCTAAATATTCAAAAAGCAAAAAGGAGAAAAAAGAATAATAATTGTAAAAACACGGATAGATAGATAAATAATATATTATACACCTAATATATGTACGTATTCAATATTAAAAAAGCCAGTATTCATTTGGTCATAGTCTCATTTCTAGTATATATTTTTGTAAATTTATTTGAAAACATGATACATTATAATATTGGTAAATTTAGTAATAAAGACGAATACCATTTTGATATACCAAATAAAAAAGATTGGATAAGAATAGTAATAATAATGATCATTTTCGCATTACTACAAGGTTTTCTTACATATTATTTCAATCGTGTAAAGTAATACAAGACACCCAACATAACGATCTAGTGAATCCTAATTTTATCTTCTAAATCATTGAACATTTCATCATTATATATTAATTTACCTGATGGCTTATAAGAATTGATAGGAGTATATTTTTTGTCGTCTTTTACTTTTGTTTGTGCATTATTTATACTTTTTACATTGTTATTCATGTTGGTGTTTATATTACTATTATAATTATAATCACCATTTGTGATATATCTGGTATCGTTATCATCTTGTGAGACTTTTTTACCATATTCATCGATTACAATACCAGTTTTCGATTTTATTTCATTTCTTACATAAGAAGGTACCCAATGTTTCCAACAAATAAAAATTGTATTAGGATGATAATATTGCACGATAAACCCGTTGGTTTTTAATTTATCAACTAGATAAGCAATAAGTGCACCTTGATCATATTTAGGAATGCCTATAATAATTTCGGGAACTACATACCAACAAAATTGTTCATCTATTTTTTGCCTAGATGTGGTTTTAATTTTGACATGAATACGATTTAATATTTTATTAAACAATTCTAATTTATTTAAATCCATTTGCTGTTTTTTTTCATACAAGCTATCAATACTTATTTTCTCTGTAAAATCAACCGTATTTTCTAGAGTAAATATGTTGGCCATGCTATGTTATACTATGTTATACTATGTTATACTATACTATCCCTAATACAGAAAATATAGAAAAAAATTATAGAAAATGTTTTTATAGTTGACTAATAAAACCATTTTTTTATATATAAACCATTATGACAATTAAAAATATTGTTTTATCTGGTGGTGGTCACACATTATATCAGTCATTGGGTATTATTCAAACATTGGAAAAAAATGATATATGGAAAATAGAAAATATTGAAAAAATTTATGGGACATCAGCTGGTGCATTACTAGGTGCAATTTTATGTTTAAAATTCGATTGGGAGACATTGAATGAATATTTTTTAAATAGACCATGGCATGATGTTTTCAATATAGATATTAATACAATTTTTTCCATTTTTAGTAAAAAAGGGTTTTTTAATAGAAATCAAATAGAAACATCATTTAAACCATTATTACATGCAAAAGATTTAAGTTTGGATATTACGCTAAAGGAATTTTACGAATACTCCAATATTGAATTGTATATATATACATTTGATGTAAATCATTTTAAATTGGAAGAAATTAATTATAAAACTAAACCAGAATTATCCTTAATAACAGCTTTATATATGTCATCCGCGTTGCCGATTTTGTTTTCACCAGTATGTATAGATGACAAATGTTATATAGACGGTGGTGTAGTCACTAATTATCCATTGATATTTTGTATACAGCAAAATCCCTGTTTAGATGAAATACTTGCTATAAAAAATGTTTTTAATGGTGAATGTGATAGTAAATGTGATAGTGAATCTAAAAATATATATGATCACGGTAAAAAAGATACAAATGAAGAGGAAAATACAATTATAAAAAATAAAATTAATAATATCAGCGAAGATTCTACATTGTTGGATTTTTTTATTAGTTTTTTTCAAAAAGTAATATTGAATTTAAATATTGATAATTTAAAGCACGATATAAAGCATGAAATCAGTTGTAAATGTCAAACTGTAACATTTACTTTTTTTAATAAATTTGTATCTTCAGTTGAATTAAGAAAACAATTATTAGAAAATGGAATAGAATGTGGAAATATCTTTATTGATGGTTTATATGAAAATAAAAAGGAAAAAACGGACGAAATATACGAAAGTATTGAAAATGCATGATTTTGAATACAATAGATAATATAGAAAAAATAAAAATAATCATATTCTAATTATTTTTATTTATTGGTGTGTCTGTGTGTGTCTCTGTGTGTGTGGTTGTCTCTCTGTTTGTATTCTATAGAACACTATTTAAGAATTGTGTTAATGATTGCTGTGTTGGTTTTGCGTCAAAATCGACTACTTGGTTTCCCTTGACTAATTTAATAGTAGGGTAACCTTCGATCTTGTATTGATCAACCATTTGTTGTATTTGTTGTGTCTCAGTTGTGCAGTTTACTTCTGTAAATGTAACAGTATATCCATTTATTATTTTCCCATTATATTGAGATTTTACTTTTTCCCATTCAGGTTTAGCAGTTTTGCAATGTGGACACCAATCAACATAAAATAATATTAATTCGGCTTGGTTTGTGTTGCCAGTAGATTCATTATATACTTCTGCAGTATTCATACTATTTGATTTTAAAGTGGGTTTAATATAGTATACATAAATGGAGTAACCGATAACGATTAATATAACAGCAAATATAATGTAAGTAAAAGTCGTCATCATATTGGATGATCCTGATTTGATAGCGCCACCAGTCATAGCGGAAACAGTATTTTTATTGAAAACAGATTTGGCTTTGTTTAATAAGTTATTGAAAAATTGACTTGACATTTTGTAATTTGTTGTTTAGTCGGTTGTAACTTGTATTTATATATAACGTAGAATAAAATACATTAATAATTAAACGAATATTTACACTAAATGTTATTATTTGTATTATTTACTTTGTTTTAGATTTATACAATCATTTTCTTAACAATCATTAATATCAACAATAAAATAAAAATAGAAAATATGTAACTGCATATTATATTTGTTTTAATATTACTACTTTCACTACTAGCAAAATTGGAATCAGAAAATAATGATATATCTAATTTATTTGATACGTCATATGCAGATGTTGTATTAATAATAAATGCGTAAGATAATATAAGAACTGCTATTATTTTTCCAACAGTTGATACCAATAAAAATTTACTTAATGGAGTCATAAAAAATAAAATAATTATTACAATTGCAACACTTATGCATATAGACGAATTTTTTGTAGAATTAAGATAATTTGATATGTCATTGTTCATGTTTGAAATAGATTAGAGAGATATAATATGATGATTAAAATTTATTGATTTAGAAAAATATATATATTATATAAGCTAAATATATTATATATCAATATTAAATTATAATTATATTTACGTTGTTAAATGAATAATAAAACGAGAAAACAGAAATCAATACATAATACACCACATAAAAGAGTTTATAAAAAAGATGATTTTGTAAGTAGTGATGGTATGTTAACAACAGTATGGGGACCTAGTATTTGGCATTATTTACATACCATGAGTTTTAATTATCCAGTTAAACCTAGTAGTGACGACAAAAAACATTATTATGATTTTATGATTAATCTAAAAAATGTGTTGCCTTGTAAATATTGTAGAGAGAACCTTAAAAAGAACTATAAGGAATTTCCACTTACTCGAAAAGATATGGAAAACAGAGAATCCTTCTCTCGATATGTATATAATTTACATGAATTGATAAATAAAATGTTGAATAAAAAAAGTAATTTATCTTATTGTGATGTGAGAGAAAGATACGAACATTTCCGTGCTAGATGTACGGAAGAAAAGCGAGCAGTTTTTAAATTTAATAAAACAATGAAGAAACAATTAAAACAAACAACCAAAAAAACAGAAAAAGGTTGCACGGAACCTTTATTTGGCAAAAAATCCAAATGCGTTATTAAAATTGTCCCTCAAAATAATAAGACGGAAACATTTCAAATGGATAAAAAATGTCTCAAAACGAGGGGGTGAATAAAATGTTATTTTTTTTTGGTTATTTGGTTTTTTGGTTTTTTGGTTATTTATTTGTCAATTACTCTAAAATAATATTTAGCAGGAGAAGTCGTAAAATTGATTACATCGTCGTTTTCTAATTTTACAGTATAATTCATAATATTTGTAAAATTTTCATGGTTACAGACATAGGTGGATGCATTTTTTTTATTTTCTAATATTCCACTAATAAATTTATCCGAATTTTCACTAGGTACTTCAACTATATATTTTTTTGAATTAAATTCTGTGTATTTTTCTTCTATAATACTAACTGGTTTTCCTATTTCCATGCGCGACCAATCTGAATAAATTGCTTTTTCACTTACACGAATCATCCTTTATTGTTATTTATTATCAATATTGTTAGCATACTGATAATAAAAATAATTCAATTTTTATTTTTATGATTCTATTTGTATCGATTGTCATTCTTATATTACATTCCAAATTGACTAAAATCATTTAAAACTGGTACAGGTATATATTCTTCTGCTAAAGCATCGTAATTTGGTACTTTTTTACATTCGAAATTTGGTTGTGGACAACGAGCACAAGCAGGACATGGTGGACATGATTCTTTTTCACTTTTAACATTACATGGAAGTGTAGGACATGCAGGGCAAACAGGCGGAACAACTTCGGATTTTAATATGTATAAATCTTCTGAACCCGGTGGTATTTGACTAGCTGGGATACCAGGAGGTAAAGAACTACTGTAGTTATAAGAACTTCCCATACCACCCATACCACCCATACCACCTAGATAAGTATTTGTTGTATTAGGTGTAGTAGTTGAACTATATGGCGATGCGTTTGTTGTAGTAGTGGTGTTAGCAGAAGAGTCATAATTGTTACTAGTAGTAGTAGGAGTAACTGTAAATAGTATTATGTTACCATTCGGCATAGTTACTTCTAAAGCGTAGTTCCCATTATTTCCATTAATAAAAACAGCTTTTCCACCATTTTCACCATAATAAATGGTTATGTATATATTATTACTATTTACTGGGTTATTCGTTTTATATATTGTACTTTGTCCATTTGGATAAGTGACTATTATATAATAAGAATCAGCTGTTTGAACAATTCTAGCTGTAGCACCATATGGGCCATAATAAATAGTAGAAGTGATTGAATTATTTGAACTGGCTGGAGGATATACGTATGAATTTGATGATCCAGATGAATTCGATGTCCCGTATGATGTATTATTAATATAATCAGGGTTGAATGTTTGTGGATTATTAACGGTAAATAAGAATGAATTACCATTAGGCATAGTTACGTCTAAAGCATATTGGTTATTATTTCCATTATTGACAAATACAGCTTTACCTCCATTACTACCAGTATAGGTTGTTACATAAATAGTATTACTTGTTACATTTGTATTAGGTGTATAAACAATTGTTTGACCATTTGGATAAGTTATAATTATATTATATGAATTAGATGTTTCTACAACTTTGGCGGTTGCTCCATTAGGACCATAATATACAGTAGATACAGAAAGTCCAGAATAATGATTGTAATTATCGTAGTTTTGATTTGATGGTTGGTGTGGTTGTGTAGAAGGCCACCCATCAAACTTTGGATAATTGTTTTTTGTATAATTAGGCGTTTTTGTTACAGTAAACAGTTCAATTGTACCGTTTGGTAAAGTAATTTCAATTGCTGTATTACCATTATCAACACGAATTACCCTTGCTACACCTCCATTTGTTCCATAAAATACAGTTAATTCATATGAAGTTGTATTGGCACTAGTGGAGTTATATATTGTATAATTACAACTGCAATCTGTCATATTACCACTAACATCATTACCACTACAATCGTTACCACTGCAATCACCAACTACGATAGAATATGTATTATTTGCGTTTTTTACAATTTGAGCAGTATTTCCATTGGGACCATAATAAGTTGCTATTGTATTTAAATTATCGCTTTTTTTGTTAGTCGATTTATTGTTTTTTGTAAAACCCTCTCTATGATTAATTCCACAATTACCTCCTAAAAATGAACATAATATTAATCCCAATAATAAAATGACAAAAAGTAATAATGCTTTGTATTTGAAATTCATTTATTTATATAAATTGTATATAATGTATATAGTATATAGTGAAAAAAGTTTGTTATATAAAAAATAATTGATTTTTATATATATTTATATTTTATATTAATATATCTTTACAATAATCATGAAAAAATCCTCATCAACAATTTTACAATATCATTATAGCGAAGATCCCAATATAATTGAAATTGGAGTAGATGAAGTGGGTAGGGGTCCACTTTTTGGACGTGTATACACTTCGGCAGTTATATTACCATCAAATAAAAATGCTAATATTGACACATCTTTGAATGTAGATATGAAACAAGAAGCGGAATTTGAATTTGATTTTTCAAAAATCAAAGATAGTAAAAAATTTCATTCAAAAAAGAAAATAACAGAGGTAGCAAATTACATTAAAGAACATGCAATTGCATGGTCTGTATCATATATAGATGAATCGATAATAGACGATGTAAATATATTACAAGCGACACAGCTGTCTATGCACAAATGTATCAATGAAATTATACAAAAAAACAATTTACCATTAGAGTCCACATTGTTACTTATCGATGGTAATTATTTTAAACCGGTTACTCTTTTTGATAAAAAAACAAATCAAATACAAACTTTTAATTATGTTTGCGTAGAAGGAGGAGATAATAAATATGCATCCATTGCAGCTGCATCCATATTAGCTAAAGTAGCAAGAGATGAATATATTCAAGAATTATGTGATCAACATCCAAATTTAACATACCATTATGGTATAGATAGCAATAAAGGATATGGAGCTAAAAAACATTTGGATGGTATAAAACAACATGGAATAACCATTTGGCATAGAAGAACTTTTGGCATTTGTAAAGAATATGTATAAAAAATGTATAAAAATGTAAAAAATGTAAAAAATGTATAAAAATGTAAAAAATATATAAAAAGAAAATTAATATAAAATTGATTTACTATTTTTATAATCATAAATACAAAACAAATATAGAGATTTTCCAATTT
>JGI25914J50564_10000043_pt1 | contig 34825 bp, 40 predicted proteins | sample LauGreSuBDMM15SN_2_FD_50564 | JGI IMG/M metagenome (IMG submission 50564) | reverse complement strand
TTATTTTGATTAGCATGTTTGAATACCTTTAAAAAAGCATCAACTAAATCATAAGGTGGAATAGTTATATAGATTTCTTTTTCACAATTTTTGTATCCTTTATTGAAGACAACATAAGTTAATTTAGTAGGATGGTATTCATCTAGTTGATTCATTATACTTTCAAAACGTCCATTATCTTCTAGATGAATAATATAAGTTGCATCAACACAATTATCTAATAATCCTTTTTGAAAAATAAATTTTTCAAAACGATAACATTTAGTATTCATATAATTAATTTATAAATAAAAAAAAAAAATTTAACAATAAATAAAGTTCTTTGTTGTTTGTTCTATCTTATTCTTATATATTTTATAATTTTTAATTGATCGTTTTTTTCATGAATATTTTCTTGAAAATCTATTAAATACTCACTATTCATAAATAAATCACATTCATAATTAAAATGAATATGTGTTATCCAAACAGTATTACACAATGGAATAAATTGGTCGTATATATTTTTACCACCAATAATAAATATTTTAAAATCTTCCTGTAAATAATTATACTTTTCGTAATATTTTTTTTTATTTTCTAAAATATTCTGATATATATTACTATCACTTGTAAATAATACATTATTATTGTTATGTGAATGAAATAATTGTGGATTACTTGTTAAGACAATATTAAATCTATTTTTCAAAGGTCTATTTTCATGAGGAATAGAAAAATACGTATTTTTTCCCATAATTACAATATTGTTTTTTGTTTTATTCATAAAAAATAACATATCTTTTTTTAATTTCCATGGAATTAGACCATTTCTTGATATTCCATTTGATAAATCAACAGCATAAATTGCCTCCATAATTATTAATATTATATATTTTTAATATATAATGAAAACATTAAAATTGCCAATGAGATATTTACCAAAAAGTTTGTCAAAAAAAGATAAAAAAATGCAACTAAAAATGTTAATGAAATCAAAAAAATTATACAAGACCAAAAAGTATTACACACGTAGGAAAGTTTCATCTTATAAAAATAAAAAATCAAAACATATTTTAAAAGCTCTCAAATTATATGATATAAAAAGTATAATGCCAAGTAATGAACTATCTTTAAAAACCGGTTGTAGCTTATCTGCCTTGAATGAAATTGTTAAAAAAGGAGAAGGTGCATACTATTCTTCAGGTTCTAGACCCAACCAAACACCACAATCTTGGGGATTAGCTAGATTAGCGAGCGCGTTAACTTCAGGAAAAGCCGCTGCGATAGATTATAATATTATTAAAAAAGGATGTAATCATAAGAAAAAAGCATTTCTTTTAGCCAATAAATCTAGAAAGAAATATGGTTATGGTAATACTAAAACTAAAAAAGTTATTGTAAAAATTTAATGTGTTCTTTTTTTCTTTCTTTTATTCTTTCTTTTTGTTTTTCTTTTTCCTGTACCTAATTCTGTATCATATTCTGTAATAGCAATTGGAGGGTTCCTCATTAACATAAATTGTAATCTATAAATTTTAGGATATTCAATTATTTTCCAAAAAAGATTATATTCACCAAATAATCCAGGAAAATTTTCATTCATAAATTTTTGTATTTCCGTCCAAGTATCTTGTGTTGGTCCAACAATAATTTTTTTAAAATTTGTAAATGTACTATCCATTGCTTTTAAAACTTCTCTTGTATTGGGAACAACTAAACTAGCAGGAAGTTGAGATTCATGTATTTCCCTTCCAATCGTATCTATAGCAACTAACATTACATCTGGAGTAATTTTATTTATAGGCATTGATTTTATATAAAATAAAGGTTCGTCAAAATCAAATAATTCTAATTGTGTTTGTGTGAATATTGTTCTACATGGTGAATTACTCTCTTTTAAAACAACTCCCCATTTTGGATCAGAAGCTCTCGCGCCTTTTTTGTCAATTGATTTTATAAATTGTTCTAAAACCAATACATGCGAACCATTGGGAACGCGAAAAAACGTATTACTTGGTGTTGGTATTAATTCATTATATATACAAGGAAAAATATAACTTGCCAGTCTCTGAGGACTTTTTGTATAAAATCTATTATAAGATAACCCAACATAAGAAGTAGATAATTTATCTTTTAACAATTGTATTTTCTCTGGGTCTTGAAAATCGGTTGATTTTTCAATAGGTAAAGTTTGAATACTTGTTATTTTCGTCCAAGTGAAACGTTGAATAAGATAATATAATTTTTCTACAATAGTTATAACTACTTCATGATTCTGACTCAATCTTGATAATAAATAACTTTTATATGCTTCTTTAAAAACAAACAATTGTTTTTTAAAATATCCCATTGAACCTAATAATTCTCTTAAAAATACATAAGGAGAATAACCATTAATATTTTTTCTTGTTTTCATTCCAATAAAATAAACAAAATAAAATAAAAAATTATAATATATTTCCGTATGACATATATTATTTGTTAAATAAATTCTTGTTATCTTTATTAAATTTTCTCTATTTACAAAACTTCTAAAATTTTCAAAGGATAATTCTTCTTCACATTCGTGAGGAAACCCATGTTCTGATGTATAACCTTCAAATAACCGTTTATAATTTGGAAATTCTATTATTTCCTCTGTATCAAATCTTAATAAATGATTTGCTGTTAAAGTACTTGACGCATATAACCAACAATCACCATGAAGCTGTATTTTTCTCCCTGATTCTTTTCTAGTTAATTTTCTAGGAGGCGTTCGAGGAGTTAATCTTGGCGATGGTTTTGTTTTTGGTGAAGGTGTCCTGGGAGTTAATCTTGGAGATGGTTTTGACCGTGGAAATGGAGATCTTGGCATTAAACTTGGAGATGATGATCTTCTTAAAGAAGGAGATTTTGAATCTTTACTCATTATTATATTATATTAAGAATATAATATGGAAATGAAAAATCATTATTTGGTAATGTTTATTAGTATGATTTTATCTGGATTATTATCTACTATGAATGTGTGGGTAGATAAAATAAGTGATATTCGTTAAAGTATTAATGATGTGTATATGACACTATTAATGACAGGTTGGAGGTTTTTTATTTATGGGAATATATTATAGAGAAACGAACATATTTATATTTGGTTTATTTTTAGTAATAGTAATGATATTTTGTATAAGAACACAATTGTTTGTTTCCCAACAACAATATGAATTTGGAATGATACCTCATCATTCTATGGCTATACTCATGAGTAAAAAATTACTTGAGAAAAAAAATACTATACAATCTTTTTTACATATTTTAATTAATACACAAGAAAAAGAAATACAATTTTTAAAAAATAACTAATTTATAATATTTATTTATATATAATGGACTTTTTTAATGATCTTAAAGAGGGAGCTCAAAGGAAAGCAGAAGAATTAGCTAGAGTAGCGCAAGAAGAAGTTAAAAAGAAAGCAGAAGAATTAGCTAGAGTAGCACAAGAAGAAGCTAAAAAGAAACTGAATGAAGCAAAAGAAGAAGGTGAAAGGACAGCAAGAAAATTAGCTACTGAAGCTCAAACTAAAGCTAATGACTATATTGATAAAAAAACTAATGGTATAATAAAAATAATCGGAACCAGTGGAGGAAAAACCAAAAGAAAATCTAAAAGAAAACTCAAAAGAAAACCCAAGAGAAAAACCAAAAGAAGTAAATCAAAAAAATAATATGTATTAATATTATGAAAATTTATAAATATACAAAAAAACATTCAATGTTTGGAGGTATATTTTCAGGTATCTCAAAATACTTTACACGTAAAGTGAAATCTCCATCAGTGAATGTTGATAGCCGTAAATATTCTCTACAAGCGGAAAAATCTTCTGTGGAATCTCCCGACTTTCCAAATCCTTTTTTTGAAAAAGAAGATGAATATGAAGAAGAAAAAGAAGATTCTATTACAAATATAAGCCAGCAAAAATATTTATTAAATATAGTTGTAAGTCATCAATCTCGTATTCTTTGTTTTTTTAATTCATTTTTTGATACAACAAAATTTACTCACAGATTTAAAAATAATGCTATATTATGTATAACATTAGATGACGATGAGTATTATAATAATCTAATAAAAATGACTATTCATATGATATATTCTGGAGAATTAACAAAAGAAAACAAAGATTATCGCAAAGCAAATAAACCATATTATGTAGAAACAGAAGAAGAAGCTAAAATGGAAAATATAGAATACAATGAAAATGTCCCTAATAATAATACAGTTGTAAAATTTTATAAATTTCCTACAACAACAATCTCTTTAGAAAAAAATGTGTATAAAGATTATACTGTACCTTGTAAAATGTATTTAATAAGACATGGTGAAGCATTACATAATGTTGCGAGTACTAGTTCAATTACAAAAGTAAGAAGTTATAGTAATAGAAGTAAGTTTGGATATACATACAATAGCGCACGTATTACAGGGTATGATACTTGTTTAACCCAAAGTGGAATTAGACAAGCAATAAGAGCAGGGAATAAATTATACGAACATATTGAATTTAACAAACAATTTTTTATTAATAAATATTATTATGCGTATGCGAGTGATTTATTAAGAACACAACAAACTTTATTACTTATTTTATATAAAGTTAATCAAATTAGCTTTTTACAAAAATATATAAAATTTATTTTACCTTGTTCTCATGAAATTTCTGTAAAAGATGGTATTTGTGATAGAGCAGTAATAAAAAGTACTGTAAGTGGGGAAAATAAAAGTTTAATAAATCCTGAGGTATTAAAAAATAATGGGTGGGTAGTATCTTATTATTTACCTTTCCAAAGAAGTGAAGGTGGTACAAAAACTGAATCGTGTAAATCGACGGATATGCTTCACCAATTTTTAAAAATAGCTGTAGAAAGACCAATTTATGATACTGAGTTTATACCTACAAAAAAAATAATTAATGATGAGCCATTATTTAATATACCATTAAAACAAATTTATATAAATGAAAAAGACAATCCATTAATAAAATCAGATAGTGTAGCCCACGGAAAAAAGAAAACAAGAAAAAGAAGAAGAAAATAATTATTTTAATATATCAACTAATTTTTCTATATCTATATTTGGTAAATCTACATGACATTCCCAAAAATATTTACAAAAAGCCCATTTAAATAAACACTCTTGAGTATATATATTTTTATCTAATTTTTTGTAAATATTTCGTGGTATCAATTGAATCGATGTTTTAGGAACTACATAACATAACTGGACGATTGTTGGAATACTTTCTTCATTAGTTTGAATGAGTTCGGTATATTTAGTAGGAATATGATTTAGTAAATCTCGAATTAATGGTGGATATGAATATTTATATTTCCATTTCCAATTTTTACAATTAGATTGATAATAAATAAAGGTCCACTCTAATCCTTCCAAATAATTTTTACATATTTCTTCTTTAGAACAAAATTTTATAGGAAATAAAGATTCATAATATTTTATATTCCAATCTTTGTTTCTTGGATCTATTTCCTTTTCAATTGTCCGATCAATTATGGGAATATTTTCTACCTTTTTTAATTTTGTAGAATTATCTTTTCCTTGTAATCTATTTTTTATTTTCCATTCCATTTGTTCTCGCTTGAGTAATTCTTCTACAATCAAATCTTCTTCTTTTATGGAAATACATTTAAATAATTTTTTTACATTAGGCCATTTTATTTTATTGTTTTTTGTTAAAAACAATTCTTTTGATAATATTATCTCTTTGTAGCAACTTAATAAAGTATGAATTCCAGTTGTTCTTATATTCAAAGAAGGAAAATGAGGTAAAAAATCATTTCCCAAAATAAAACACAAAAAAATATAATCTTTAATAATATTTTTTTTCTTTTTTATTGGTTCTTCTAGTTCCATAACAATTTTATCAGCAAATTCTTGAATATCTAATATATATAATTCATGAGGTATTAAATCTTTCACAAATGTATTAATAAAATGAGGCGCTTCTCTTAATAAATATATGCTTGGATTTATATCACAATGATTCAAAGCTAACATAATTAAATCCGCATCTAAACCATAAATAATATTGGTTTTATCCCATATAAATGGATTCAATCTTATGTATTCAAAAATTTTATGTTCTCCTTCTCCTCTTTCGTCGCTTGTACTCAATATTATGTTTTCATTTAAGTCATAATATTTATGTAATTGAATATTTAATTCACTCATAAAAAATGTACCCGGTGTAATATTTACTGTATCCCACGATGATTCGGACAAATTTAGCTCTTGAGATAGTTGTTTTATATATGCTGATTTAAATCTTCTCTCTCTCTGTTGATCTAGTTTAGCAATGGGCGCAACCCCATCAAAAGAAATCATTGTAATTCCTTGAGGTTGAATGATAGAAATATAAGAATTTATTTTGTCTATTACTTTTTTTATGATAATTTCATGAATATTGGGTTGATTATGATTTGATATATGTTGTATAACATCATAAATAATAGAATTGCTATCTAAGAATAAATTATCTATTTTTGGTATTTGTTTATGTTGTTTTATGATATGAGAATGTTTTTGTAAAATATAAGAAAAATAACTTGGTATTCCCATTTATTATTTATTTGTTATACTTTTAATATTTTATTATAGTATGAATATAACAATTAAAAGCGAAATATTGAAACATTTATACAAAAACAAAATATATCAACTCGTTACAAATGATACAATATTAGATTTTTATAAAAATGAAGATAAATTGGATATTTTAATGTTAATAAAATATTATGGTTGTTCTTCATTAACAGACTTTCTTGGAGTATGCGAAATAAAAATGGAAAGTTATTTTGATTTTACAAGTAAGGATTTGGTAAAATGGAATATTTTGGTTTCTTCGTTTCAAATGTTAACTTATTCTTTTAAAAATATCCATATTAAGTTATTATCTCAATTACCTATAAACAAAGAAAACAATTTGTATATTTTACCATATTCTATGAATATTGAAAACAATTATAAATATTTGTTTTTACAAACAAATGGAATTAAATGTATACTTTATAATAAAATTAAAAAAAAAATATTTCTATTAGAAGGTTATATAGAAAATAATTCTATTATAAATCATTCATATAAAAATACAAAGATAAAAGATTTTATTCATATAAATAATAATTCATTATTTTCTGTTTTTTTAAATCTTTTACCTTTCACTTTTTATTTAATTCATGATGATTATAATGATTATTTTATTGAATTTACAAAATATTTATCTTTTATTAAAAAAGTATCCAACCAAGGAATAGAAGAAATTATTTCTCATTTTTTAAATTTATCAACTTACCATAAAAAAATATGGATATTTTACTTACTAATAGATGAATCAAATATTTTTTGTGCGAATCTTGCTGTAAAACTTTTTTACACATTACACACCAATACTCCTTATAATACAGAACAAATAAGTATTTTAAATGTATTACCTATTTCTTTACAAAATATTTTTAAAGAAAATATTATACAATTTCATTATATTCCCAAGGTAGAAAACAATATGTTATCATTAGAAGATAAAATAAAATTAATAAAAATAGATTCTATCAAAGAAAAAGCTTATGTGAAATATAATGAACTTTTATTAAAAAATGATGAAAGTTATACAAAAACAAAAACATATTTAGATGGGTTGCTAAGTATTCCTTTTGGTATTTATAAAAAAGAACCTATTTTAAATATTATGGATAGTATAAAAAATGATATGATTTTTTTTGAAGACAAAAAACGCTCAAATCTTCAAATATACAATGAACTTTCCACTTTATTAACTTTACAACATTTTGAATATAACGAAAAATTATTATATTCTTATTTAGATGAATTATTAAAAAATACATTAATACAAATTCATATGTTTTTATCCGACGAAAAGAAAAAAAATAAAAAAGAAATAGTTCAATCCATTATTTTTCATTTAAAAAATATTTCTCATGAGAAATTATTTGATTTAAATAATAAATTTAATATTAATTTAAATAAATTTATAATAAAAGATAATATTCCTATTATTACAAAAGCTCATGAAATAAAAACAAAAATAACACAAATTCCTTTATACATGAAAAATATCAAAAATACATTAGATAATATTATATACGGTCAAGAAGATGCAAAAACACATTTACAAATGATTTTTTCTCAATGGATAAATGGAATACAAGAAGGTTATTGTTTTGGGTTTGAAGGATTACCAGGAATTGGTAAAACTACTTTAGGAAAAGGTATAGCACAATGTTTATTAGACGAACAAAATAATTCCAGGCCATTTCATATAATACAAATCGGTGGTAGTAGCAATGGAAGTTTATTATACGGCCATAATTATACATATGTATCTTCGACATGGGGAAATTTAGTTCAAATATTAATGGATTCAAAAATAATGAATCCTATTATTTTTATTGATGAAGTAGATAAAATTAGTAAAACAGAAAATGGAAAAGAAATTATTAATACATTGATTCATTTATTAGATTCTTCACAAAACAACGCTTTCCAAGATAAATATTTTGCTGGAATACCTTTGGATTTTTCAAAAGTTCTATTTATTTTATCTTATAATGAGCCAAATCAGTTAGATAAAGTTTTATTAGATCGTATTCATAGAATTAGATTTCATTCGTTAAAATTACCTGAGAAAATAGAAGTAAGTAAAAAATTCTTATTACCAAAAATTTATTCTGATATGGGTTTATCTGATTGTATATATATATCAGATGAAATTATTGAATACATTATTGATTTTTATACCAATGAGCCAGGAGTTAGAAAATTAAAAGAAATATTTTTTGAACTTGTGGGTTATATAAATTTAAAATACTTGAAAGACTTACAATATTCTTATGTTTCTTTACCAATATGTATTACAAAAGAAGAAATAGAAAATGATTTTTTTAAAAATAAAAATAAAATTATTATTCAAAAAATAAATATTGGACCCAGTATTGGCAAAGTATATGGTTTATGGGTAACGAATGATGGAAATAGTGGAATTTTACCTATTCAAATTAGTTTTTTCGCTTCAAAGACAATGAATGAATTAAAATTAACAGGTATGCAAGGAGATGTCATGAAAGAAAGCATGAATGTAAGTTTATCATTAGTTCTTAATTTAATAACTATAGAAAGAAAGGATTGTGTAGAAACAAATGGTATTCATATTCATTGCCCGGAGGGTTCTATACAAAAAAATGGTCCTTCTGCTGGTTTAGCCATAACTTGCGCGTTATATGGTTTGTTAACTAATCAAATTATTTCACCTTTTATTGCAATGACAGGAGAAATTACTTTAGATGGAACAATTTTACCTATAGGCGGTTTAGAAAATAAAATAATTGGTGGAATAAAAGCAGGAGTGAATACATTTTTTTATCCTAAAGATAATGAAATGGATGTTAAAGATAAAAAAGAAAACATAACTTATTTATCTTTTTCACATATTAAAGATGTTTTAATATATTTATCTATTTTATAATAGTATGGAATCTTCTAATACAGAAACTGCTAGTGTTGTTGATCCTATAGAAAAAATAAGAATATTTTTAAGACGAATTTGTTTTCCATTCACATTAATCAATTTATTGATTGCTACAGCTTTATTTTTCATGTATACAGCAGTAGCTATTACAAACAACGCTTTTAATGCTTACATTATTTTTTTAGTATTTTTAATATTATATATTTTAATATTATATATTTTAATTTCTAGAAATGTAATTATAGTCCATACTATGTTCTTATCATTAATTTTATTTATGGGCTTTTATAATTATTTACCTTTATTTATTATTAAAAATGCTTCTCCGAATAATTATATTGCTTTAATTAGTTCCTTTTTTATTGTTGGTGCTTTTTTTAGTTATTATTATGGTTATATAAAACTAATAAATATAGTCCAAGAGCCTGTAGCAGGACAACCAACATTACCTGATACAGATATTATAAAAGCACAAAATATTAAAAATCCAAAAGCTTCCGTATTAAATTATTTAACAATGACTTTTTTATTAACCTTTGTTGCTGCTTTCACAGTTGATTCGATTGTTTTTGGATCTTTAGGTACTTCCTATTTTCCAAATTATGTTATTAATTCCAATATTGATGTATGTTCTAGACCTTCTAAACAATCCTTTAAATGTAATATGTATAAAGATGGAAAAATAGTATCTTAAAGAGATAAATGATTACTTTTGATATTCACAATTAAAAATTTTCTAAAATTTAAAAGTAAATTTTTTCTTGTTAAATTATCAGACATAGAAGCAAAGTTATTAACATGAATTAGTTTTGATATCATATTATTATACACTTGAATAATATTATATTTTTCATATTCTTTTAAATTTTCATAAGCATATAATTTTGTATTGTTATTTTTATTCACATTATTATGGAATACATATAATATATCTTTTAATCCTTTTTTTGTAGTACACTGAGAATCATTCACTCTTGATAATAATTCCGTCGCATGTTGCGAACAAATAGGACAAGGTAAAATTCGACATATATTTTTTATGTATACAAATATTGATTTAATTATTTGAGGAGGACAATTTGATTCATTAATTTTTCCTGGTAAAACATGTAAAAATTTCCATAAAGCGTTTCCCCACTCTTTTTTACTAACCATTAAAATATAAATATATTAAAAATATAATTATATATTTTGTAATGTATAAAATAGAGGATAATCTTTCTTTTTTTGAAGAACTTGAAAAAGAAGATATAAATTCTTCGGAAAATATATGTTATATTAGTAATCTTCCGTTGGAAGAAAATCACATAACATTAAAATGCGGACACAAATTTAATTCATACTATATATTTAATGAATTTTTCAATAAAAGATTTGAAAGATTTATGTATATCCAGCCTAAATTATTAACAATTAAATTAAAATGCCCTTATTGTAGAAATATACAAAATGAAGTTATACCTTATCATGAAACAAAAGGAGTTAGCAAAATTTATGGAATTAATGATATAGATTGTGAAAATTATAAACAACTCTGGAGATGTAAATATATTAAAAGAACAAAACAGTGTTGCGAATCTCATTGTACTATGCCTTTTAAAGAAACAGGAATATATTATTGTGAAAATCATTACAACAGCATACAAAAAAAATTTATAAAAGAAAATAGTAAACAAAAAAAAATAAAAGTATCTGTTATAAAAAATAAAAAAGAATCAAAAACAGAAGAATCAAAAACAGAAGAATCAAAAACAGAAGAATCAAAAACAGAAGAAACAAAAACAGAAGAAACAAAAACAGAAGAATCAAAAACAGAAGAATCAAAAACAGAAGAATCAAAAACAGAAAATATAATTTTGTGTGAACCTGTTAAATGTAGTTTTAAAGATAAAAGAAAATGTCCTAACAAATTATTTAAAGAGGAATTATGTAAAAAACATTTCCATTTAAAAATAAATACTATATAAAAATATGGAAACAAAAGATGAATTAATTAATAAAATAACAGAATGGATACAAATTGATAATCAAATTAAAGAGAAAGAAAAAACAATCAAAAAACTTAAACAAGATAAAAAAAAAATAAGTGAATTGTTAATAGAAACAATGAAAAAGAATGAAATTGATTGTGTGAATCTTTCTGAGAATTCATTGTTATTTAAAAAACAAATTGTAAAACAAAGTATTAATAAAAAATTATTACAACAATGTTTATTAGAATACTATAAAAACACAGAACAAGCAGAAGAGATATCACAATTTATTTTAAATAAAAGGGTTGAAAAAACTGTTGAAACAATTAAAAGAAAACCTATTTAAATAAATTTAATTACATAAATTATGTTTGAAGATGATAATAGTTCTACTTCTTCAAAATCGAATGATTTTGAAGAAGAATTTAATAATATTTATGATGATATGAAGAATGTATTTGAAGAATACCAAATTTTATCTGGTTCTAAGAAATTATCTCATGATTTTTCTTATTCTGAATTAATAGAATACAAGGATACTGAATTGTATAATGAAATATGTCCTTATCATATTCCTTTTTTAAACATGTTATCTCCAGTAGATACTTTAAATATGGAAAAATTATATGGAAAAGAATGTTATATTCTTCCTTATACAATATCTACAAATGCTATTTTACCTTTTCTTATTTTTTATTTAAATAAAAATATTGAAAATGAATTGTTTTTTATTCCTTATATTCATAATTATGAATCCATCTTTGAAAATATTTTTACTTTATTACAATATTCCTTTTATTTTTTAAAAAAAGAAAACTTTATATTAAAAGGATATCAATTCCAAGATAATAAATATTATTTTTTTGTAGAAATTAATAGTTTTCAACCTTCTTTATTAAACAATTATTCTACCATTATTCCATTGGTTTTGAATGAATTAATTCATACTCAATATTATTTACATTATGAAATAAATTCTATTCTATGTAATTATTTTACTTACAATATAGATAATTTTATTTTAAAAAAAGAAAATATAGATATTGAGATACCAATAATTGTATATTCAACACATAATTTACAAAAATCTGAATTCTATTCAATATTTGGAGTTCCAAAAAGTAATGAAATTGTTAATAATCAATATACTTTTTTTACTTTAGAAGAAATATTACAAAAAGAAAATATAGAAAAAAATGGAATAAATAGAAATATTTTATTTTGTGGAAAACAAAATTACATAAAATTAGAAGATTATAGTGAAGAAATTTTATTATCCAATGATTCAATATATTTGTATAACCATCCCTTATATAAATACATTTGGATCGCAAAAGAATATCAACAACAATTATCTATATCCTATCATTTGGTTAAAGATTTATTGAGATAATATTTATATATAATATGCCAACAGAAATAGAAGAACTTGATGAACCTCAACATAGTTATTTTAATTTAGCTTTAATGATTTTAGTAGGTATATTTGTATTTAATTTATTGATAACCATTTTATTTTCTGTTTTTGATTTTTATAATTTTGATTATAGTAATTTTTATAGTGTCATTATTTTTTATTTATTTATGTTATCTTGTGTATTAATATTACCTAGAACCATGCCTTATGAAGATACAGGTTTAGAAAATATAACGTCAAGTATTAAAGAAAGTGTTGCTAGTGGTATAAGTTCCGTTTCCAGTTCAATGGGGTCTGAGTAAATATTTCTTTATATAATATTTTAATGTAATTTAAAATTGAAATAAAATCAATTGTTATAATATATTATATAAAGATGGAAAGTCGTATTAATAAAAAGATTCAATCATGGACGTCTGAGTTGAAAGACAAATTAAAACAAGAATTTAGTAATCATGCGATAGACCATGAAGTCGCAAATAAGTTAATTCAATATGTTTATGATTTTGATAGTTTATGTTTAACCAAAGAAGATTTTGTGAAAAGAAAAAGAACAAAAAATAATATTCCCCATTATGATCGGTGTATAGCAAAAAAATCAAATAACGATCAATGTACTCGAAAAAGAAAAGATGGAAAAGAATACTGTGGTACTCATTTAAAAGGTTTACCACATGGCGTAATGAATAGTTCTACTTCTGTAGAAAATACCAAAGTAGAAGTATGGGCCCAAGATATTCATGGTATATTGTATTATATAGATGATAAAAACAATGTTTATCAAGCAGAAGATATTTTATCAAATAAAATAAATCCAAAAATTATAGCAAAATATACAAAAGTAAATGATATATATTCAATTCCACAATTTAATATATAATAAAATAAGTTTAAAAATATTTAATAAATTAAATTAATGAATAAGTATCGTAGTACAATAAAATATTTTTTATTGGCGTCAATGAGTATATCTACAAAGGTTAAACCTACTATTAAATCTCTTTCATTGTTTTATAAACCTCTAACTATTAATCAAGCTCAATATAATAATTTGTTGTTGAATGACGACAAACAAATTGTTATTGTGAATGGGCCCGCAGGTACAGGTAAAACATTAATGGCTTGTAATCAAGCTATTCAATATTTACAAGCATCAAAAATTGACAAAATTATTTTAACTAGACCATTGATTACAGTAGAAAATGAAGAAATGGGGTTTTTGCCTGGGAATATGATTTTAAAAATGGATCCATGGACTCGACCCATAATGGATATTTTTGAAAAATTTTATTCTACAAAAACCATTCAAGAGATGATAAATAATAAAATTATTGATATTTGTCCTTTGGGGTTCATGCGTGGAAGGACATTTAAAGATTGTTTTATTTTGGCGGATGAGATGCAAAATAGTTCTCCCAATCAAATGTTAATGTTAACAACTCGATTAGGTGATAATTGTAAATTAGTCATCATGGGAGATACAGAACAGACAGATAGTAAAAATACAGAAAATGGGTTCACTGATATTATAAAAAAATATAAGGATTATACATTTTATAATACAAATAATACAAATTTGGCAATTGATTATTATGAAATGGATAAATCAGATATTGTAAGAAGTAAAGTAGTTATAGACGTTTTAGACATTTATAAATACATCAAACCATTTGATTTAATGAAAAAAGTTCATTCCGAACATTTGTTTGAAAAAGAACGGTTAGAAAAAGAATGTTTGGAAAAAGTACGTTTACAAAAAACTACTACACAAATTTATCCTAAGCCATGGGATGGTAATCAAGACGCAGCAATGATTCCTAAAAATCTATAATTGATATTCTATAGCAGTCATTCTTAAATTTTTTTGAATAAAAGGATCTTTTATTTTTTTAATAACATTATAATATTTATTTAATTTTTCTAAAAATAATTGTTTTTTATAATACTTTTTTATAAAAAATAAATAATTTTGTAAAGTGATATTATTTTTTGTAAAACAAATAATATTATTTGAATTGTTTTCTCCACACCAAGCTATAAAATCATTAAAATGAAATAATAAAATACTTTTTATAATATAATAAGAAAAAACAGGTGTATTTTCTTTGTATTGAATGGTTAATGTTTTACTTAAAAAGTGTAAATAATGTAAATTCATGTGATGAAAGATTTTATTCACTTGTAATAATGTATGATTAATTTCAATATTCAAAATATTATAAAATGATTGAATAAAAAGTTTTTTATTTTCTGGATGAAATGAATAAGATAAAAACATCATATGAATAATTTCTCCCCAGAATTCTGTATAAGATTCATATAGACAAGGACTAATCTGTATACGAAAATGTGAATGAATAAAAGAGGGGATGGAATCTTGAGACATACTTGAAAAATCTAACCCAAATGTATGAAATGTTTCATGAATAAGCACTTTCATCCATTCTTCTTTTCGATATAAGACAATTTCAGCATCTCCAGGGCAAGAATACGTGAAAGCGGTATTAACATGGCACTTATCTAATACAATAGATTTATGACTTGGGAAAAGCTTTGTTAAACTTGTAAAATACATATAAAGTGTTAATTTATGGACGCAATGTTTGGGAGAATAAATTTGTAAAATATATAGCCAAGTTAATATAAATTTTATTTCTTTTTCAAATGATTTTTGTGTAGAACTTACAAAATAAACAATTATTTCTCTATTAAATAATTTTGTTTGGAAAATATAAATATATTTTAATTGTTTTATTTTAATTAAAATATCTTTTTCTATAGAATCGGAAGAAAAAGTTTGTGGGTAAGGAATATTATTTATTTTTTTTATTTGAATAGGATGTTTTTTAATATATTCTTCTGCTTTTTGAAAATGAGAATAAAATAAAGAAAGAAAAGAAAGAGTTTTTTTTGTAAAATTAGGACAGGAATGAAAACATTTATGATCCTCAAAATATTGTATTATTCTTTTGGAATCATTTGATAAATTCATATATAATTTATATATTATTATTTTGTATCTTTTCTCTTACCAACATTAATGAATTATATAACTCAGGTTCTTGTTTTTTTCGTTGATGTAATAACATCGCATTTTTTGTATTTAATAAAATTTGTTTTAATTCTGGATTTTGAGTGAATTTTGCCATTTGTGCTAGAAATAATAACTTTTGTCTTTTTTCTTCATTAAAATCACTATCAGGTTTTATAGATTCATCACGAAGTCTTTCACCTTTGTATAACCCATTTTTACTATGGGAAGCAAACCATGCTTTTTTAGCATCCTTTGATAAATCACTCCCTGAATCCAATGAAAAAGAATCATAAAAATCTCTATGTGAATTTTTAAATTTTGAACCTTCGATGAAATGGACTACACTGGCCCAATTTTTACCATCCAACATAAATGTTTGATTCCAAAAATTAGATAACTTTTTTCTCCATTGTTTTTCTTTCGCAAGAGAAGCAAATTCTAATAGCAATCTTTCAGGTATTTTTTCATTTGGACCTTTCCCAGGTAAATATATATCTCCTGAATTTTCATAAAAAGAAAAAACAATTTCTTTATCATATAAAGGTACTCCGGAGAAAATAGTTTCTTTTTTTTCTACTATTTGTGGAGTAGAAGAAATCAGTTGGAATTCAGGAATAAAACGAAACGAATTTTCTTTTTGCTCTACACATTTATCTTGAATCATTAATTTTAAATCAAATGGCAATTCTTGATATGTGAATAATACTTTATGTTTATATCCTATTATTTTATAATGTTTTCCTATTTTTTCCAATAATATATAATATTCTGGTTTAAAACCATCTATATTATTTTCTACTTCTTCTACTGCTCTATTACATTCTAACACATTTTGTATATCATTTTCTTTATAATAATTATAATTTAATATTATAAATTTTATATTTAATAAATATTCTAACATTGATAAAGACCATTCTTCCTTCCAAAAATTACATGATTTTACTTTTTTTCTCAAGTCAGTTGTAGAATGAACGTCCTTCATAAATAAAAAATCTTCTAATACTTCTTTCAATACCTTTTTTTTTTGTTTTAATATTTCATTTTCTTCATATAATTCTTTTCCTCTTTCTATTAATTTTATTCTTTCCTCTCTATTTAAAATACCTTGTTTTAACCTTTGTTGGATTTTATCATATTCTATTTTAACCATTTGTATTTTTTCCTTTTCTTGAGAAATTATTCTTTCATAAGTATTATAAATATCTCTATATTCATGAAATAAACTATCCGATACTTTCTCGCCTAATTTATTTCGAATTTTTTGTATTGTTGTCTGTTGACCTATAGACTGGAATACCTCTTTAATAATAGAAAACAAACAATCTTTATTTAAATCAACATCTAAAATAAAATAATTTGGATTTTTCATATATTTTTGTATCCATGAATGAGTAGAATTTTCATAATATCTTCTCCTAATTTTTTTTGCTGTTTTTTGAGTTTCTTCTTTTAATAAAAGTACTTTTTTAAAAAGAGAAGGAATAAAATCAAAAATATCAATTCTATTTTTAGGAATAATTATTTCTTTTTTTTCTGGTAATTCTTCAATTTCTTCTATTTCTTCTATTTTATCTTTTTTTTCTGGTAAATTTTCTAGTATTAATTTTAACTCTTTTAAATATTCTGGATTAATAAAAGAATAAAGCAATGGGTCTCCCATACTTTCAATTAATAAATTGCCTTTATCATCAAAACAATCCAAGGTATTTGTAGACTTTATTTCAAATACGCCTATTTGAGAACCTTTGTTATTTTTTTTTATTAAATAAATTGGAAAATATGATATATTATGTTTAATAAAATTATTTTGGATACTTCCAATGGAAATAATAACTTTTTCATTTAATAGTTCCAATTCATATAAATCTAATTCTTTATTTTTATCTTCTTCATTTACTTTTGTTAATTCTATATAATTCACTTGAGGATTAATTAAGGAAACTACCATTTTATATAAATATGTTATTATTTTTTATACTTATATTATATGTTTTTTAAAATTTATGGAGAAAGAAATTCTGGTACTAATTTTTTAAAAAGATTAATACAAAAAAATTTTGGTAATACCTTTGGAAATCAAGATGGAAATTTATTAATTAATAATAAATATTATTTCTGGAAACATTCTGTTCCTAGAAATTATACTAAAAATAATAAAGAGAACAAATCAGTAGCCAAAATATTTATTGTGCGTAAATTAGAACCATGGTTGGTCTCCATGTTTTATAAACCTTATCATTTAAAAAAGATTAATAATTTTGAATCTTTTTTATTAAATAAACAAGAAATTGAAGATAACTCTACCCATAAATATCTTAATAATTCATTTATTAATAGGGATGATCGTAATCGAACCATTTTTGAAATTCGTTATCATAAATTTAATAAAATAAAAGAATATATTCAAAATAACGAAAATATTATATTAGTACAATTAGATTATATACAAAATGATGATAATTGTATTCATTTTTTAGAAGAAATAAATAAAAAATATAACTTAAACAAAAAAAATTTCACTCTTATTAAAAAACATACAAAGAACTCTAAACATATTAAAAATATCCAATATAAAACAAATTATCAAGATTATCAAGAAACTATAGATATATATAAAAATGAAGAAATTGAAGATCAAATTAACGAATTAACTTATTATATAAAATCAAAATAAACTTATCGTTTCCTTTTATTAGAACATAATTGTAATTGTTGTTTCTGTTGTTTAATTATTTTAGTTTTATTGCTAATTTGTTGTTGTTGTTGTTTAATTACTTTATTTTTTTTAATAATTATTTTTCTTTGTTGTTTTACATTGTTTTTTAACCTATTTGTTTTTTCTTCTTGTAGAGCTATATTTTCTTCAAGATCAAAAATTCTTTCTTCTAAATCTATTGTATCAACTGGAGGATCTGTAGTATCAACTGGAGGATCTGTAGTATCAACTGGAGGATCTGTAGTATTTTTATTTATATTAGCAAATAAAGGTATTTCTTCATTTATTAATTGAGAAGAAAAAATACTAGAATCATTAATTAAAATATTAGGTTGTCTAAAAATATTTTGTAAAGTAGTATCTTGAAAAAAAAAACTTTCCATTATAAAGTAAACGAATATTATTTTGTAGAAAAAATAATATTTCTTCAATATATGATTGTTGCCTCCACAAGCTTATTAACTAATATTTACACATCTTCTGGTCCATTAAATTTAAATTCTGCTATAATTAATTTTTTAAATAATACTACAAAAGATAATTATGATATGATGGTTAACCAAATAAAGTTTTGGTTAAACGGAGATTATATTTATGATGCTACTGGTGTACAGAAAGAAGAATTTATAGGTACAGATTTCAAATATCAAATTATTGATATGGATGGAGTACAAGTTTATGATTCAAAGAAAGAATATGAAGCAGACATTAGCTATGGTGATTATGATCCGACAGACCCCCCAGTCCTTCCTGATATTAATAAAGTAAGTAAAAACAATTATACAAATTATATTAATCAAACTATATCTACACCTACAACTACCGGACAATGGTACATACCTCCAGATAATAAAATGACACGCGTTAATAATATAGGTGCGGCATTTTCACCTTCTGGAGTTTATTTTGTTAATAAATATTCAAATACAGCAGGAAAAAATGTATTATATATGTCTGTGCGTTTAGGCGATTCTCCATTAAATCCAATAGGTATAGTATCTTTATCTTTACATAGTACAACTTAAATATTTAAAATATCCATAAACTTAAACTTTGTTTTCGATGTTATGCCTGGATATTCTTTTAAATCATATTTAGAAAATTCATGAAACCATTCATATATTGTTTTATTTTGAATAGAAATAGTTTTTATTTCTGTAGAAAATAAATTATTTAATATAGAAATATTTTCTGTAATTTCAGTTATTTCATTTTTTTTATTACTATCTTTTTTCCATTCAATTATTTTAGTAATAAAAGAAATAAATAATTCTTGTATATCTTCTCTTTTTAAAATATTTTCTTTTACTAAATTAACAATAAATAAACTCATGGTTTTCCTTTTTTCATTTAATTTATTGTTTTCACAAAATTTATCATAATTTACTGATGGATCTATATACTCAACTTTATCAAACATCTGAATATAATTTTTATAAGTAATATAAAATATTTCTTTCATGAAATTATATTTTTTTATTAAAAAGCTACAAATATTTGTATATAACTGAGAATAAAAACGATTCGTACAAGCAATCTCAAATATCAAATTACCTATTTTTTCTTTATCATCAGTAATTTCAGATATAATTTTATCCATTTGTATTAATACTTCATCAAATGTTTTATCTGTTAATTTATTTAATAATGTTTTAATCTTGTTTATATTTGTTTCTACTTTTTCTTCTACCTTTGGAATTGGAGCAAAAATAATCTTTGAAGGTTCCTTTTTTATTTTTTTTATAGGAAATAAATTATTTGGAAATAATACTTTATATATATCTTTCACCTTATCTACAATAAAAGGTGGTATTACTATCAATGGCTTATTTTCAATTTCCTCAAATTGTTTTAAACTATATTTCATTGACATAATTTATATAGCTATAAGTATTTATTATATTTCAATTTTAATATAATAATTTAATACTTTTGGTTTTTTGTTTTCTTCTTTTTCTTTTTTTTGTTTTAATTAAACCTCTTCCTCTTGTTCTTGTTTTATTTCTATAATTTTTTTTGGTAATTGTCTTTTTAGTTGATGTTCCCATATGAAAACGAACTGAACTTGGTGATGGTAATAACATTGTTTTAGCCTTTTTTGTAATTTCTTCTTCTTCATCTAATTGTATCCCTGGATTTTTTCCTCGTGGACCTTTAAAGAATAAATTATAATGAGAAAAATGTTCTTGTAATAAATAATCTCTTATATCTGGTTTACCATTTATTACTAGTGTAGGATTTCGTTGTGGATCAATTATAACTAATTCTCCATTAGCTCGTTTGGCTATAATTATTTGATGACCACCTATAATTTCGCCTTCTTGATTAACCAAATATCGTCGTCTAGGTGTAGCTGTAGCGCGATGACAATTAAATAATGTAGCTTCATTATTATTTAATAATAAATCAAAAATACTAAAATTACTATCTATAAGACGCGGTATACTATACCATTCTTCTAACATTTGAAATTTTTTTTCTGTTTCTAATAAATCTCGTTCATATAATTTTTCTCTTATAAATTCAGTAATGGTCTCTTTGGGTGGTGCACCTCTACGTATAACATCATCAACATTAATTCTATTAACCCGTCGAGCAATTTCTTCTGCTTTTCCTCTTTCTTCTAGTCCAAGAAAAGATAAGCTACTAATTATACAATCTTTTTTTAAATGAACTGGTTGAGATGAATCTAATTCCCTCCATTCATTAAATTGCTCTTGGGATAATCGAAATTTATATAATTTATAACCTTCTATTAAAAGTACCCGGGGATCCATATAATAATATACTATAATTTAAAAATAATTTATAATATATTAAATGTCTGAAAATATAACTTGGGATGATTTTTCTTTTTCTGAAGATTTATTACGAGGAATCTATAACTGCGGTTTTGAAAAACCTAGTCCTATACAATGTAAAGCAATACAACCTATTATCGATAAAAAAGATTTAATCGCACAAGCACAATCTGGCACTGGTAAAACAGCTACTTTTGTTATCGGAGCACTCGCCAGTATTGATTACACATTACAAGAAAATCAAGTTATTATTATGAGTCCCGTACGAGAATTGAGTATACAAACATATTCAGTAATGAAAGATATTAGTTTTATGATAAAAAAATTAAAATCCATATTATTAATTGGAGGAAATAATATAGATGAAGATATATCTTATTTAAAAAAAAATAAACCTCAATTAATTGTGGGAACTCCAGGAAGAATTTATGATTTAATCGAAAAGAAGTATATTGATATTACAAAAATTTCTTTAGTAGTTGTTGATGAAGCAGATGAAATGCTATCTAATACTTTTAAGCAACAATTTTATAAAATTATTATGGGTTGTAATGAAAACGTACAAATTGTTTTATTTTCCGCAAGTTATCCTGAAGAAGTTAAACAATTATCTAATACATTTTTAATTAATCCTGTTTCTATCATCATGAAATCTGAAAATTTAACATTGGATGGTATCGCACAATATTATGTATCTTTAGAGAATGACGATCATAAATTAATTACATTAAAAGATTTATACAGTAATATTTCTTTTTCACAATGTATTATTTATTGTAATAGTGTTTCAAGAGTTGTTCGTTTATATAATTATTTAAGAGAAGAGAAATTTCCTGTATCTTACATCCATAGTCAAATGAATACTCAAGAAAGAAAACAAATTTTTAATGAATTTAAAATGGGAACTACACGTATTTTAATTTCTACAAATTTAACTTCTAGAGGAATTGATATTCAACAAATTAATTTAGTTATAAACTTTGATGTACCTAATTGTATTCATAATTATTTACATAGAATTGGAAGAACAGGAAGATGGGGAAGAAAAGGCGTTGCTATCAATTTTATCACCTGTTATGATATAAATAAGTTAAGAGAAATAGAACATTATTACAAATGTAATATTCAGGAGTTGCCTGAAAAAATAATTATTTAATTCGTTTTAAAAAAAATCCTTTTATCTGTTAATAATACAATGAATTTTAAATTTCCTATAGAATATCAAACAAAATCAAAACAACTTTCTAATTTTATAACAAATGATTTAGAATTGTCTTATACTGTTGATCCTTCTAATATTACTATAAATCAACAAATTTTTCAACCTACTACAGATGTAGGATTAGAAATAAATAAAGAAATGTTAAAAATATATAGTTATGATTCTTCTTTTTTAAAAGATACACAAAAAATGTTAAAAAAATACAAGAATAAAGAGTTAACAAATTTAAATGAAATAAATAAAATTATAATAGAAAATGATAAATTATCAAACTTTAAAGAAAAATACTTTTATATCGAATGGGAATGTTTAGAAATGTTAAACAAAAATGAAAATTTTTTAACTATTATGAGTTTTTATAATTTATCATCACCTATTTTATCTCTTATTTTTCCTGTTTTATTACTTTTTATTCCTTTTTTTATTTTACAGGTTCAACAAAAACCTATCGAAATCAAAGAATATTTAGTTATTTTAAAATCTGTATTGTCTAATCACGCTATTGGAAAAGTTTTATTTCATTGGAATAACGCAAAAGGTGGCGAAAAAGTATATATTTTATTATCATTAGCTTTTTATATCTTCTCTATTTATCAAAATATTCGTTATTGTATTCGTTTTTATAATAATATCAAAACGATTCATTATGAACTCTTCTTGTTAAAAGATTATATATCAAATACTTTATTAAATATCGAGCACTATTTAGGTATTACTAAAAAATTAAAAACATACAAGAAGTTTTCTACTCAATTAGCAGATGTAAGAAATAAATTACAAATTTTTCATAATAAAATCGACTTCTCTCCTTTTCATCTTTCTTACAGAAAAGTATTAGAAATTGGTAATTTATTAAAAGTATATTATGAGTTTAATCAATTACCTGAGATGAAAGATACTTTATTATATTCATTAAAATTTAATGGTTATTTAGATAATATAAATGGATTGAAGAAACAAATTCTTTCTAAAAAAATGAATTTTTCTTCTTTTGGGAATAAAACAAATTTTAAAAATATATATTATCCTTCCTTAATCAATAACAAGCCAATTGTGAATGACCTATCGGTTGAAAAAAATATTATTTTAACAGGACCTAACGCAAGCGGTAAAACAACAATTTTAAAATCATGTCTTATTAATATTATACTATCACAAACATACGGTTGCGGTTGTTTTACGGATTCAACTATTCAATTATATAAACATTTACATTGTTATTTAAATATACCTGATACATTAGGAAGAGATAGTTTATTTCAAGCAGAAGCAAGAAGATGTAAGGAAATAATAGATGCGATTGCGAAATATCCTACAGATACACACTTTTGTGCTTTTGATGAATTGTATTCAGGCACAAATCCTAAAGAAGCCATTTCAAGCGCAACTTCCTTTATGGAATATATTATTAAAAATAAAAATGTAGATTGTTTATTAACAACTCATTTTATAGATGTTTGTAATCAACTAGATAAACATGAGAGAATACAAAATTATTTAATGAACGTAGAAATATTAGAAGATAAAATAAAATTCACTTATAAAGTGAAAGAAGGAATATCTCATGTATCTGGAGGAATTGATATATTAAAAAAATTAAATTATCCTCAAGAAATTATTGATTCTTCTATAGATAAACTTTCATAAAATATAAACCTTATCTAAGTATTTTATTTCTTTCCAAATAATAATAGGACCTCGATATCCTACATGTGTATAGGTAGAAAAATCGTTTATATGTTTATCAGTTGATAATAAAGTATATATTTTTTGTTTATCATTGGCTGGTAATATTCCATTTTCTAGTGGATACCAATTATCTTCTTTGTATTCAATATCAAATTCAAAATCATAAGGTTCTTCCTTTTTTTGTTGCCATCCATATTTTATTTTTCCTTTCAAATTATTATTATCAGTTTTCCAATACCAAGCAAAATTTTTATTAAAAAAAAAAGTAGGAGAATATACTTTTGCTTCTTTTATATGATCTTTATCATCATATATATTCCTATCTAATAATAATAATTTTATTTTTTTATTCAATGGTAAAGCTTTCACTTGTTCTATAGTTAACCATATATTTCTATAATGTTCTATCCATTGTGTTAATTCTAACCCTTTTGTATTTAATTTTACTATTTTTTCTGGAGATATATATGGATTTAAATAATAAGATGAAATCCATTCTTTATTTATGTCTGATATTTGTTTATAACCTTTAGAAAGTTTTGTAGGTTCTGTTGAAAATTTACTATGAGTTAATCCTTTGTAAATAACATTTTTTATTGATTGTAAATTTGTTGGTACAAATTTTGAACTTGATGGTAATCCTACGATTGTATTTTCAAATATAAAATTACCTTTTTTTGTTTCTTTTTTATAAATAACAATATCCTTTATAACATCTTTTGATTTAGAGACAATAAAAAAATTCATATTATTTATTATTATTTTATATTTCTGTATTTAACGGAGTTTCCAAATTTGTTTTATTTTCTTCTATATCTATAATTTCTGATTCATCTGTATAATTACCATTTTTAATATTCTCTATATCTTTTAATAATTTTTTCAATTGAGAATTATTTATTTTTTCGTAAGTATTAATTAATGTAGCTAACACATTTAATCCTACTCCTACCCAAATAAATGTATAATTATTGTTTCCTGTAGCTATTGATGTAGTTAATATTCCCGCGGATTGAATAAAATAAAACAAGTATGTTAAATTGGTATTAGTTGTATTCAAACATTCTCTTTTGTTTAAAAATTTTTTCAAATCATTTAGTGTATTTATATCAAAAATTTCTTTAATTTCTACAGCAATAGATTTAGTCATAATATAATAAAATATTATTTATAAATAAGAAGATTTCAACATAGATTCATCAATATTATAATTTTTTAAATAAAAAGTTTCAAAAGGAGATTTTGGTTCTTCTTCTAATCCTTTATTCCATTCCAAATTTAAATTATTAGAATCATGGTATAATTCTCCACAAGCAGGAGATGAAAACATACTCATTGAAGAAGCTAATTGTTGTCTATCAAAATCTTCATGCCATTGTGCTTCAGTTATATAATTATAATTATTTTTAATAATTGTTTTTATAGGAATAATTTGGTCTTCTTTAACTTGAGAAATATTAATTTCACTTTGGACGTTCTCAATTGAAAATCTACTTATCATTACTTCCATTATTTTTTTTACTTCATAAAATAATTCAATGTTTTTTTCTTCTTTTGTAGTACCAAAATACTGAATAGGTAAAACTTTTATAATTTTTATAATCGGATAAGTTTCTAACCAAACATTTTTACGGGTTTTAAAATCTTTTATAATTTCTTGTACGTATAAATAATTTGTCGAACCAACAAAATATTTGTTATCTTCAAGTTGTAGAATACAAATATTCATATTATTTATATTATGTGTTTTAATTATAAATCAATTTATTTATATAATATATGTCATTATGTGAATATAAAGATATATTTGGAATTCCAAATGAAGGCGTACATTCTTATAGATTATTTAATATAGCAATTGTAGATGTTTTAGCAACCGTTTTATTAGCTTATGTAATTTATTTATTCATGCCAAAATATAACTTTTTTGTTATTTTAATATGCTTATTCTTAATAGGAATTGCTTTTCATCGAATATTTTGCGTAAAAACAACAGTAGATAAATTGATATTCAATAATTAATTAAATATAATATAAAATAATATAATTATGACATTATTTTATATTATTAAAAATGTAAATGAACCACAATTACATTTTTTTTCTTCTTCGGATATTCCCTTTTCTTCTAGTTATTATTATTTTTTAAATAGAGATATAAATTATTTAAAAACAAATTATTCTAATTTAACTTATTACCAATCTATTCTTCATTCTTATTCCTTGTTAAACAAAATAAATCCTTATACAAAAAAAAAATCAAAAAAAACCAATTTTTTTTTGTATTATGAATTAATGAATATTTTTTCAGTATATAAAATACAATTTACAGATAATTTAAAAATAAATTCATATAATTCATTTTCTTCTTCTCCAATTTTATTTTCCGTATTTGAAAATAAATCAACCACTCCTTTTTCTTTTTTAACTTTCACACAAAATACTTTTTGTATGAAATATTTTATACAAAGACAATTACCAAATTCTTTCCATACTATTTGTTATAATTTGTTTTCAAAAAAAAAAATAATTAATTTACTAAAAAAATCCTTTCAAAAAAAATTTGATATTTTAATTTTTGAATTATCCAATAAAGATTATAAAAAACAAAATTTATCATTTTGTTTATTAATTATTTTATTCTTTATTTTATTTCATCAAAACCAAACAAATCAAAGTATGTTTATTCTTAAAATTAGAAATATTAATCCATTATTAAGTCAATTCATATACATTTTATCCTATATATTTGATTCTTGCTGTATTGTGAAATCGACTATTTATGATAAATTTAAAAACGAAAAATATTTAATATGTAAAAAATTAAATTCAAATGTAAAATTATTTCAAAAATATAAACATAAGATTAAAAAAATGATTATACATGAAGAATCGATTACTTCTTTTTTGCACAAATCTCCTTCTATTTATTTTATGAATCATATAAATGAAATTAATAATTTAATGGCCCAAGAACAATTATTATTTTTGGAACAATTTATTCATTTTTTTCAAACTTCTCATTTGAACGAAAAAATAAATTTATTAAAAATAAATCAAAAAGAAAAATGTAATTCTTTTATTCAATTATTAAAATCTAGCTACATTTGAATACGGGGTAAAACAAATTTTACTATTTCCATTTCTTGAATACAAACTTGGATTACAACGTGGAACTTTATTTTTATAAATAAATGGAATCTCTGGAATAGTATTATTTTGTGAATATATTTTCGTTACACTTGCTAAATCTGCTCTTGCTAAACTAGCCAAATTTGTCTCAATTGTTTTAGTTATAGTAAATAATGTTCTTGTAGCAGATGAAACAGCTCCTTGTTGAGCGTACCGTGGATTATTTGGTTTATAATAGACTCTACTACAAGCTCTTTGATAATTTAAGGAAGGTAATATATTTTGAATGTTAGCATTATTATAAACTTGTGTATAAATTTTTGATGCTAAATTTTGTAATCCAATATCTGGTAATTTTTTAATAGTATTTATTAAATCATTAATATCTTGAGTGCTTAATATTAAATCTCTTGATTCATCTTCAGAAATTATGTTGTTATCTTGCCATAATTTAATTATTTTATTAATAAATAAATATTTTATCGCTAAAGAAATAGTAGGTCCAGCAGGAGAACAATTTGCTACATATATATTTAAGTTAGATAACGGATCACCCGGCTTTATATTATCTACAAATAATTTTTTCGTAACTAATGGATTATTTGCTAATACTTTTAGAGCTCCTGGAGCAGCACCAGATAAAAAATTAAATTGTCTTTGTTCGAATGTTTGACAACGATTGTATAATTTTTGATAAGTTGTAGTAAAATAATTTTTTTTTAATAATGTACTTGCTGGTAATACTCTCTTTAAAGCTTTTGTTTCGGCATTACAACAAAAATAAGTATTCATACTTTTAGGTAAAGGATTTTCGGTTAAATACGGACTTGGCATGTACGAATCAGTCATGGTAATACCTTTACAATCTCTACAATCTAAATCTTGTTGCCTTGTTATAATAGAACCTGGTTTACCAATAGATTGGCTAATTAAATCATTAGGAACGGATGACCTTACGATTCTATTGGAATAATATTGTCTTTCTATAAGTGGTATATCATCATTTCTTATAACGGTACTTCTTCCTCTTCTATAATGTTTAATTGGTCTAGGCAAGCCAAACTTCGCAGGCGCTGAATTAGCAGGATCTAAATTTGTTAGTGGCCTTAAATTACCAGAAGCTATATTGATTGGATTACTAAATAAGCCTGTACCTTTCCATGATCTATAAGGTTGTGAATTAGCTTGATTAAATTCATTAACCATACCTAATGAATAAAAAGCAGTAGCCATATATAATTATTATATTTTTTAATTATATGTTAGTTATTTTGTTAATCTTATTTTTTACCATTTTATTATTAGTACAATTGTATAATTATTTAACCCCAATAAGAGAAGGAATAGATGATTCTACTTGTGAAGCTATAGACTTCAGTCAAAGAATAAGTACTTTAGAAACCACAATAAAAGATTTTAATATAGATGAAATAGAAACAAAGCTATTAGATATATCTAATAATGTTTCAGTACTTATGGATCAATCACAAGCACAATATGCTGATTTGCAAACACAAGGAGAGGATGCTAATAATATGACCCAAGATAGACCAAGTGATTTTGATGAAGATATAAATTTAGATGAAGATACAGGAGATAATGTAGATGAAGAAACCAATATGAATGATTTATCTCCAGATGTTAATGAAGAAGAAGAAGATAATCAATTTGGACCTACTCCCAATGTATTTTAATTAAATAATTTTATATATAAATATGTTATGAGTGATGATGAAAAAAAATATGGACCTTTTGAATATGATTATATATCAAAAATAAAATCGCCAAGTGATGCTGGTGCTACAAATGAAGGTAATTTAGGTGCTTTGGGTCAAGATGTGAAAGTATTGATGAATTATGCTGATATTTTATGGCAAGGTTCAAGTAATAATGGTAATTTAAGAACAAATAATAGAACATTAGGCGACGCTTATTTTTATAAAACAGATCAAGATTGTAGTATTAAAGATGGACCATCAGGAGCTACTACAAAAAGATATATTTATATTAATAATATTCCTAAAGGAATAGGAGGTGCGAAAGGTTTATTACCAGGAATGGTAGAAGATCTAGGTGCTTTTCTTCCAAATAATTATATAGATGATATTATAACAGCTCAACCAGAATGTATGAGTGTATCTTTAGAAGTTGTAGATAATGATGAAAATGCTGTAATTCAAACTCATTATATGGCACTAAGCGATATTAAACAAATAAACGCTTGTGATTTTCCTGATAATATAAATCCAGCTTTTTCGAGTAGCGATCCAAAATATCATTGTAAACAAGGATTTAAAAATATATATAAAACAAAAAAAAATATAACTAAATATGTTTATTTAGTTATTTTTATATTAATTATAATTTTTCTAATTGTTAGATATCATTAATTTTTTTGATTTTCCTCCTCTAGTTGGTTGTTTTACATCTACTACATTTCCTATTCTTTTTGTAGAATTCATAAATTTAGAAGAAAGATTCGAACCTAATAACTTGGTATTATTAAACAAATTTAAACCATATGCTTTAGAATTCGTTAATAAATTGCTAGTATAATTTCTTGTTTTATTAAATAAATTTGTAGTAAGATTTCTTGTTTTATTCATAAGATTTGTCGCATAGTTTCTGGAAATATTAGCCAAATTTGTAGAATAATTTCTTGTGGAATTAAATAAGTTTATACCTTTATTTTTTGCTGTATCCCATAATTTCATCGTAGTATTAAGTGGATTGCTATTTGTAGTTGTTTGAGGTTGAATCTCTCCTCCTTTTTTCTTTTTATATTTAGAATATTTCATATATTTCATATATTTATTTAGTATTTTAATTTTGTAATAAAGGTATAGTTAATAATCCACCTAATATTTCGGCTATTAATATAATTAATAACCTTTCTTTGTTTATTTTATTATTATAGTACAAAGCAATAGAAATAGCAGGATTAAAGCAAGATAAAGAATAATTAATAGTTAATAAAACTAAAACTGCTAAAGTAGCTCCAATTGCTAAATAATTACCAGTTGTAAAGACAACATAAACCAAAATAAAAGTTCCTAAAAATTCTAATAAAAAATCAATAATATACTGGTTCATATAAATATTACAAATATTATAACTTGTAATATTTATTTTTTTGTCTTTTTTTTTCTTTTATTTGATTTTCTTTTTGGGTTTCTCTTTCTTTTTGTTTTTCTTCCATAAGCTTCACCATAAGCATGAGGATGAATTCTATTTATATACTCATGTATAATTATATCTGGAATACTTATTACATCTATATTTGTATCAGGATAAACTACATCTCTTTTTGAATATACATTAAATCCTTGATTAGTTTGAGAATCAACATAAATAATTTTATTATTTTGATTATATGCAGTATACCAATGAGTTGCGTAATCCACACATAATAAAACAGGTTCTCCAGGTTTTGTTACTGATAATATTGCTTCTGTTGTTTTTCTTTCAAAATTATTCTTATTCATGTCATTACCACTATTAACACTTGCTAATATTAAGCTAGGCTTAACTTTATATCCTCCTTCATCACTATCAAAGTATGTAAAATTTTCAAAAAACCAATCACCAAATACTTTAAATTTATGTGTACCAGCAAGTCCAGCATCTTTTGGCCTAAATCCTTTTAAAGCTAAATAGCTATTAAATGCACACATGGCACAATTTCCATCCCTATTATCATGAGTTGGATTAATTTTATTATACATTCTTTTACGTAATTTTGGTGAAGCCGCTTGAGTATTTATATATTCCTCTTCAGGAGAGTCTATTTCTTCCATATATTGTTAATATATTTAATTAAGCTACCGAAGATAAACAACAAATTCCAGGATTTTTTAAAGAATAATTTTCTAGTGCGCCTACCTTTTTAGGTGCTATACATCCACCCGATCTTGTTCTTGATAAAGCTTGTTTAACATCATTTTTATTATAACTTCGATAAGTTAAATCTGCTTCATATGGCAATCCCATTTTATAAGACGTTTTTCCTATAGCTACTTTTTTTAAATATTCTGTTTTTAAAGAAGATGAATTATTATTATTTGACATTTTTCTTTTTTTTGCCATCATTTCAAAATCTTGTGCGGTAAGTCTGGTAGATGGAATTGTTCGATAATAATTATATCTTGAATTAGAATAGTCTCCAGTATTATCAGAAGGATAAAAAGATGGAGGGTTTGGATGCCTTCCATTTAAGTTTCCAGATGAGTGAGGAGGCATCGCAGAAGGAAATTGATGACTTAAAGGCCCAACAACAGGAGCAATTAAATAACCATTAGACGACATTATATAATACTAATATATTAATAATTTAAGCAAAACCTAAGGGCCAACCAGCGATGCCAGCGCCAATTCCAAAACCAGCACCTGTTCTTGCGGATATTCCCATTCCTGGTATATAAGTATCTAATATACTAAATGTAGCAGCAGCAATTAAAGCAATTAATGAAATTTCTTCTAAATTTAATGATTTTTGAGGAATAGCATATGCTGCGATTGCTACCATTAAACCTTCTACTAAATATTTTATAATTCTTTTTACTATATCACTAATATCTTCCCAATTATTCATATATAATATTTATATAAAAATTTAAAAAGAATAGACATTCTTATATAATGAGTGATTCTTTAGCTTTTGAAAGACGATATAAAAACAATGGTAAACCAAATCCAAAATATGTTGATTTATTAGAAGTTGATAAATCAATTGCGAATCAAAATTTTGGTTGTTTTTCATTTATTTCTCCAGATAAAATTTTAAAAAATAAAGATATATTTTTGTTTAATGAATTTGTAAAAAGATGGGAAATAAATAAATCCATGGAAAAATTTACTCAATTTCTTAACTTTATTTCTTTTAAATATAAATTACAATTTGAGGAGTTAATGAAAGACATGGAAGAATTTGTTGAAGAAGAAAAACAAAAAATTAATGAATCAACGTTAACTGATGATTATAAAACTTTTTTAGATCAAAATGAAGATGAATTAAACAATGAATTTAATATTCAAAATAAATTCCAAACATCTGTGAAAGGGTTTAAATGTAGAGGTGTTTATTCTACTCAAGGTGAAGCAGAATTAAGATGTAAGTTATTAAGAGAGGTCGATCCCGCGTTTGATATTTATGTTGGTCCAATCGGTCAATGGTTATGTTGGGATCCTGAAGCTTATAAAACAGGAAAAGTTGAATATATGGAAGAAGAATTAAATAAATTAATGGAAGAGAAAATTAAAAATGATTCTTTAGCTAAAAGTAATTTTGAAAAACGTATGAAAGAAACTAAAAGTAAAGCCATGGAAGAAAATATTAAAAAAGCAGAAAAGTCTGGAAATGTATTAACTCAAACCATTGATAAAGATGGAAATTTGGTTGGTTTAAATAATTTTGTATCTGCGGAAAGCAACTTAGGAAAAAATACAGAAATTTCAGTTTCAGATATTCAGGCTGAATTATTTGAAGGAGAAAATATTGTTGTTGGAAAAAGTGATAATGGATTAAGTAAATTAACAAATGATATTTTTACTTAACCAAATTAATTATATAAAATAAAATTGAAATCTTTTTATAAATATTTGTTTATTAATTAAGTTAATCGTTAAAATGGATTTTGTAATTTCTGATTTCCCACGTAGTCTTTATATGCAATATTCATGGGATATTAATTGCTTAAAAGGAATTTTACGAGAAAAGTTTGATCGAATTGGATTCATACGCAAAATGGAGTTTCATAAAATTCTTGCTACAGAAGAAAAAAAATATCATGGCGAAGTAAAATATTACCAACTATTTATCCAATTTAGTAGTTTAGAAATGTCTCCCGAAGAATTAACAGCATTTAAATGTAATATAAGAACTTTCGTAAATGATAAATATACAGATTTTACTTTACATTTTCAACCCTTTAAAAATTTGGCTTTGGATGATATTTGTTTATTTAATATATCTTCTCCTTCAACAAATATAAAATATTTTATAGAGTCTTGGAATTTGGCGGAATCATCAGGTAAGCCTTTAAGTCAGTGTATGGATGAATTTGTTAAAGAGCAAGAAAAAACTTTTCAACCTTGGCTAGGAAAAATTGTTAAATTAGGAAAGGATGAAATTTATGTAAAATTAAAAGACGGTACATTGGAAAGAATAACATTAGATGAAGGACAACTATTTCCATATATTACTTGCGAGGGAATACTTACTTATAAAATGTAAATGTTTAATAATTTATATCATTATTTATTATTTTTTTTTAAGACTTGCTATTTGTAATATTTTTTTATTTGTTATTATTATGAATAAATTCATTTTTAATAATAACAAAAAAAATAATAAAATACAAAAAGCAAATCTTAATTTAAATTTAAAAGCTCCAAAAGCGCAACGTGGTCCACCAGGACCTATAGGTCCGCGTGGTTTACAAGGTTTACAAGGTTTACAAGGATTAAAAGGACCTACAGGTCTGATAGGACCAACAGGACTTAGAGGATTTACAGGAGCAGCAGGAAGTAATGGTCTGAAAGGAGACCAAGGTATTCAAGGAAATGTAGGTCCTACTGGAAATAAAGGTCCTACAGGGATTCAAGGGATTCAAGGGACACAAGGGATTCAAGGGATACAAGGGATTCAAGGAAATATAGGTCCATCAGGAAATCAAGGTATCCAAGGAGAAGTAGGACCTCAAGGTTTAAAGGGAAATATAGGACCTACAGGTATTCAAGGAGAAATAGGACCTCAAGGTTTACAGGGATATCAAGGACCTACAGGTAATCAAGGAGAAGTAGGACCTCAAGGTTTACAGGGAAATATAGGACCTACAGGTATTCAAGGAGAAATAGGACCTCAAGGTTTACAGGGAAATATAGGACCTACAGGTAATCAAGGAGAAGTAGGACCTCAAGGTTTACAGGGAAATATAGGACCTCAAGGTTTACAGGGATATATAGGACCTACAGGTAATCAAGGAGAAGTTGGACCTCAAGGTTTACAGGGAAATATAGGACCTACAGGTATTCAAGGTGAAGTAGGACCTCAAGGTATTCAAGGAGAAGTAGGACCTACAGGTATTCAAGGAGAAGTAGGACCTCAAGGCTTACAAGGAGACCAAGGTCTTACAGGAATTCAAGGTGAAGTAGGACCTCAAGGTATTCAAGGAGAAGTAGGACCTCAAGGCTTACAAGGAGACCATGGTCCTACAGGTCTTACAGGACCTACAGGACTTACAGGTCTTACAGGTCCTACTGGTCTTACAGGACTTACAGGTCCTACTGGTCTAACAGGACTTACAGGTCCTACTGGTCTTA
>JGI25914J50564_10000042_pt1 | contig 34880 bp, 36 predicted proteins | sample LauGreSuBDMM15SN_2_FD_50564 | JGI IMG/M metagenome (IMG submission 50564) | reverse complement strand
ATGAAGCAAATGAATTACTTGGGCAAATAAGAACTAATATATCCATACCTAATACTCAAACAACAAAAAAAATGAGAAGACAAGGTGGTAAGAAAAAGATGCGAAAGGGTAAAAAAACTTACAACTTGAAAAAAGATAAAATTAAAAAATATAACACATATAAAAATAAAAAGAGTAGAAAAATGAATAAAAATAAATAAGTATATTTTTATATACTTCTTTTATTATTAATACCGTGAAATTCTATATCTAATTCTTCTTCATATTCCATATTAGGATTTATACACATTTTTATATTATTATATAATGCGTCAAATAATATATTACATATATTACCAATAGAAACCATTATTGAATTCATTACAACTATATATAAAATATAATGATTTATTTATATATATTTTTCTTTACATTATAACATTTATCTAATAAATCATATTCTGAATCGTTTTTAGCTATATTATTATCTATATTATCATCACTCAACAAATCTAAAGTAGAAGTACCTCTTGAAATTTTATGTTTATAAACATCTCTATTTATAAGAGTGTTAAATGTTTTACATATAATAGTATTTTCTATTTTTTTGAGATTGTCATTCATTTCTATCTGTTTTTTGATAACATTTTTTAATATTAAATAATTTAATAATGTAAAACNACTTGATATAAATATAATAATAGATACTCTTTTGATTAGAATGTTGGATTTCATAAAAGGATTTGAATGATTAATGGATGATTTAATTGCATCTACTATTTTTTCATATAAAATAGAGTCCATAGATATATATAAAAAACGTATTTAATATGATTTTAATAAATAAAATTGATTTATTTTTTTAAATATTCATTTTTTCTAATAATATTAATAAAAATGAAAGAACAAAATATTTACGTGCAAGCATTAAAGAGAGAAATAACAGTGTATATAGGTGAAGATAAGGAAGATAATTTCAGTACTATTGATAATGCGGAACCGGATGATTTATGGTTTCACGCAGATAAATTTTCATCTTGTCATATCGTTTGTAAGATACCTAAAGACTTTGATAAAAAAAATATTAGATATATAGTTTCTACTGGTGCTGTACTATGTAAAAGTAATACCAATAATCTAAAAAGTCTTAAAAATGTAACTATTGTATATACACAGGTTAAAAATATAACAAAAACAAATATACCTGGTTCTGTGATAGCAACAAATAAAAAATATAAAATTTGTTAATAATAATTAAGTATTTGTATTCATTAGTTGTTAAAGATAATTTATATATAATAATTTTTTACCTAATATTAACTAAAATTCTATTTAAAATTATATTTTTTGTATTATAAAATATACAATGACGTTTAGTTTCCCAAGTAGGAATATAAACCAACCATTTTTCCCATAATCTTTTTTTATTTGGAAGAATAACAAAAGTATCAAAACAAGTATAATTTCTAAATGTATATTCTTTAAACGTGGGAGAATTTAATTGTTTATAAGTTAATGCTTTGGATATACAAGAATATTGTTGGTCGTAAGAATTCATTTTATTTTATTTATTTATATTGAAATGTATTATGTATAAATTCATTTCAATTTTTTTAATTATTTTATTCATTTATTATTAAAAGGTATAAAAACATATTTATAATCTTATATAATCAATGATTTCTCAAGAAATTGATAATGAAGAAGAAATAGAAGTATTATATAATGATTGTTATGGTAAGTGGGAGATTAGTAATAAAGCTAAGGAATTATATGCATTAAGAAAAATGAATAATAATAATAATAAGTGTCGCAGACGAAGTGATCCTATATTAATTCAAATCTATAATGAGTTAGGTGATAATTTTGATTGTAAATCTAGTAAAACATCCATTGAAAAAATTCCTAAAAAATATGAAAATTATTATTTCATTAGTGAATATGATGGTTTAGAAACGGTAGAAATTGATTACACAAAATATCAACTTGATATTTTGAAACAAAAAATAAAAGAAATTTTAGAAGAAAATAGTATTAATAATGATGAAAAAATAAATCAATTCAAAAATTTGGTTATTTAATTTTATTATAAATAATTAGTATTCATTAGTTCAATAATTCTTTTTCTTTTTCAACTATCACTTGTTTCGAAATATTACTAATTATTTTATTTTCCTTTTCAAAATAATTTTCACCTTTACCTCCCATAGATTCAACAACAATAGTATTATATTTATCAGATACTTTTGAATCACTTTTGTTACAATCTGGATTTATTTTCTTATATTGTGGTATTAATCGCATATTTTTATCTGTAATTTTCTTAATTGCAGTGCGAACTGTTTTATTTTGTTCATCCTCTTTCTGCCATAAGTCCTCATCTTTTACATATAATACTTCTCTCTTTTTATCAGTACAATGAATGGGTCGTTGTGTAACATCTAATCCTTTAAGGTTTTTAATAATTATATTAGAAATACCTTCTACATATCCGAGTTCTCCAACTTTCTCTAAATCAGATAATTGTAATTGAATAGATTCTACAAAATCCATAATATTCATTGCATCTTTACACGTTTCATTCAAAAAGAATTGTAAATTAAAGGATTTGTTATGTGAATTAATAGTATTATTATTAGTTACAGTATCCTTTTTAACAATTTCTAAAATTAAGTTTTTAAGTTCACTATGTTCTTGAATTAAATAATCAATTAATTTATCTTTATCAGTGGTACATTCGGTTTGTTTGATAGGTTCTTCGGTTGTATCATTTGTATTTTGGCATATCTTTTTATGCTTCCATAAACCTACACGTGATTTGTATTCTTTATTACAATTTTTACAAAAAAATTTGTTACTATTATCACAATCATAGCAACTTTTTGTTTCCACATTGTTAACAAATGTTAACTTTGTATGTTTTGATGTTAATAAATGTTTGTCATAACTACTTTTTTTAGACGTATTATAGTTACAAATATCACAAAAGAATTTTGAAGCAACTTTTGAGAAACTTTTTGTTAACATTGTTGCTATATTTAGTTAACATAAAAAGTTGCTAAATACTTTTAAAAATAAATAATAATTTTTTTACAGTAACAAATTAAAAATTATTATTTTGGTACTGGCACGTTAAAATTCATTTATGGTCACAGAAGGAATCAAAAAAGGGTAAAGTATTTCCATTTTTGAAAAATGGACATTTATAAATGTCCAAAAATGAAAACCTCGTAGACTTTTGGGAAAAAAATAAAATATAGCAAATGATTTTCTTTAAGTTACTTTACAATATATATTAAAATCCAACAATTTCTAAGTCTCTAATGTTCCAATATTCACAAGCCCCACTTGGTAGCGGACGTTTTATGATAAATGGAATTTTTTTCTCTCTTAATTCAAGCTCAGCAATAATATACCCATCAATAATATTTTCAGGAACCTTCACTAAGGGTTTAGCACCTGTTTCAATTTGTTTTGCCCTTTGACCAAGAACTCTAGCTTTTTCATATTTTGTTAAGAAGGGAATAGTTCTATGATATGGGTCAACAATAATATTATCTTCATTTTTTACAATTTTAGTTAATTTCGCTATTTCATCATAATTATGAATAAGACATTCTGGGTGAAAATTATTTACATAACTTTTAGTAATTTCTGAATCAAATTTTTGCAAATAACTTTCATCATATTCATCGTCATCGTCGTCATCATCAAATCCAGTAGGGATTTCAGGTATTTTTTTAGTTTTTGATTGCTTAGAAGGCACAACTTTTTCTATAGGTTCTCCGTCTTCATCTAATTCAATATCTTTATCTTTTTCTTTTTCTTCATCTGAATATTCTAAATCATCTGCACCTCCTGTTTGATTATCATCATCTGAAACTTCACTATCACTATCAGATTCTGATTCAGACTCTTCAACCTCAGAATCATCAAAAGTTTCGATATTATTGGAAACAATCGCTAATGGTGTTTTTACTTTATTAATATCTATTTCTTCAATATCAGAATCATTACTTGCGGATTCTGCTTCAGAATAATAATCACTTTCGTTATCGCTCATTGTTATTATATTATGTAAAGAAACTTTNAATATAATTTGTTCAATTTTATTTTATATTAAAAAAAATAAAATTAAATAAACCTGGGTATATTACTACTTACATAAATTTTTATATAAAGTTACTTATTTTATATTTATACTGGTTCACTAGTTTTCCAAACAGTATCACAATCTGAACATAAATATATATATTTCATATTAGTGTCATCATACCTGATATATATAATTTCTCTTTCTTTATTTTTAGTATTTGTTGTACAATCAGGATTAGGACATAATATATTATTAACACGAGGTAATGTAGGGTCTAATTTAGTGAATTTATTTACAATATGAACAAACGACTGTTCGCTCTTTTTAATTTGCGTTTTAGATACACAAACATTATCTACCGCTAATAATTTATCTTCGTTACCACATTGACGACAATAATAAACTAATTTATTTGGGTCATCACTATTAATACGAATATAATACATATTAGAACATTTAGAACAGAAATGCATTTTAGTATATATACTATACTTTTACATTATTTATTTATTTCAATTTTCTTTTAAATAAATAAATAAAAATTAAAATCAATTATGTAAATAACTCATTTTTAATTTTTTTTAATTTTTGAATTACAATATTATAATTTATTTCTAGATTCATAGAATATATACTTGTCGAAAAATTTTTTGTTTCATTATTAAAGTCATTATTTTTTTTTTCAGCAAACTCAATGAATTTATCGTAATTTTGAAGAAAATTCTCTTTTATAAAATGGGAAAAATTATCAAAAAAAGCCATATGCACACTACCTTTTTTATTTATTATATCACATACAGCAATATCTAAATTAGCATATTGTATTATCTCATCATAAGGTATCATATCTATATGTGTTTTAGTTATTCCAGGTTCATTTAATAATGAATTACTACACAATAACGTACATAAAGTTAATAAAACAGTTGAAATAGATTGACAAGAAGTCCATTGATCCCCTCTCCACGTATTTAAAAGTGAAATACATACTTTACCACAAGTATATAAATTAGGATTGAAGCGAATCCTATTACCATTGGTACAATAGTTGACTTTTGGTGGACTGTGTGGATAATCTAAAGGATAATTTAATTCAAAAAAATAATAACCACCAAAATAGGGTGTATCAGATGGACCAATAATAAGCGCATATCCTTTCATCATATCTACATCATCGTGAATATAATATATACCATTTTCAATAAGAGGATTCTTTATAATATCTTTAACATCTTTGATTAATCTATTTATGGTATCTTTTGAAATAATGGAAGTCATTGTCCTATAAATCATTTAATTTTATATTTAAACCGTTTATATAGTAATTTATGGTTATAATATATTCATTTATTAGTTATAAATATTCCACAAAAATTATCTATAATTATATTCATAATTTTAATAATTTCAATTAATTAATTTTTAGATAATAATTTAATTAATTCAATATCATCTTCTTTTACACCTTTTTACATTTCAAACGCCGATTATTTATAAGTCTATTTTTATAAAAAATTACTTGTAATTTTTTGTTATTTTCCTTGTTTTATTCTTTGGAACATATTTTTCTGGTCTTTCATAAGCACCCTTAAATATATTTTCATACTTTTCCATTGGAATTTCACTGATTACTTTCTTTATATTTTCCTTTAAATTTTCATATTTCAATCCATCTAGTTTTTGTAATCTTGATTTTAGAATACTAAAGTAATTTTCTATGGAATTTGTGAAATGTTGATAAGGAACAGCATATAATATATTATTATGTTTATTTACTAATGCTTTTATTTTTTCATTTCTATGACTACTCGCATTATCTAATATAATTAATTTATTCCTTAATTTACTTGTTATATTTTGTTCTAGAAAATCTATTAATCTATCTGTATTTATACCTCCTTTTTCATATAAATCCCAATCAATAACACCATAAACCGAAATAGCAAATATTCCTGTATATTTTTTGAATACTTCTTGTGATTGTGTTTTTATTACACATCTTTTACCTTTTCTACTATAACAATGGTTTCGTTTTTGTAATGATTTTATACTTGTCTCATCAATACAAATAATATCTTCTATTTTGTATTTCTTCACTTCTTCATAAAAATCTTTTATTTTATGATTAATATTAATTTCTTTACCAAAACGCATAGTAGGTTCGTGTCTAATTCTAGTAAGTTTCAAAGAAATATTATTATCTTTTATTACCCTAAAAATTTGTGTAGTAGATAAATCAACACCTTTAAATTTATCTTTAAGTTTTTGATTTAATTCTTGTAAAGTAGATGTTTTATTTTTCTGTAATTCATCTAATAAGAATTTAACATATTCCTTTTTGACTTTATAAGCAACTGGTTTTCTATAATGAATATCTACATTTCCGTCTTTCTTATATCGTTCCACCCAACGCATTAAACTTCTAGGAGAACATTTGAAAATTTTACATACCTCTTCTTGAGTTTTATCTTCTACTAAATAATAATTAACAGCAGTTTCCTTATAATCACTACTCTTGTGTGTAGGCATATATATAATATTTATTAATAAAATTGAAATAAAAAAATAAAATAATTTTTTTATAAAAGTATTGTATTATAATATTAAATGAATGAGTGGATTAAATGGTTTATATCATTATTTATGTGGAATAATAAGACCGAAAATAGGGGGGGGTAAAATTGTTATTGAACCTGAACCTGAACTGATAAATAGTTATAGAATATACTACATAATGAGAATAATAAGAAATGGTGTGCCTTTAAATGATGAAGAATTAACATCTGTAAAAACATTATCAAAAGAACAATTAATTGAAATTATTGAAATAAATAATAAAAATATAGATATGTATTTTAAGTTAATTAATTTTACAGAAGAAGAAAATTTAAATAAATAAATATTTAAATATTTAATTTGTATAATTTATTAGGAAAATGAATGTAGATGATATTCTAAATAAAGTTAAATTATTAGAAGAAGAAAATAAAGAACTAAAAGAAAAATTAAAAAAATATACCGCACCAACAAGAAGTAAATTTTTTTATGAAAACCATAAAGAAGAAATACTACAAAAAAATAAGGAATATAAGGAAAAAACAAATTATTATGATAATTTATCAAAAGAAAAAAGAAAAGAATACGCAAGAACAGCATACTTAAATAAAAAAGAAAAAGTAAGACCATCGTAGGTGAAATTCTTACTATTGATTTTACGCTTTTTTATTTTTTTTTGCCGTTAAAATCGGTGTTTGAAATGTAAAAAGGTGTAATACAATAATTTCACTAACCTTTTCTCTAATCAAAATAAATGTTGGATTAATAGTATCATTAGACATATATACATATAATATTTTTAATAATACTAATAATATAACTACTATAATTAGTTTAATTTTAAAGAAAGAATATAACCGTTAATATTTATCTTTAAAATTTAAAAAAAAATGAAATAGAAAAATGTTGTTATATTATATCAATAATGAATACCAAAATGACTTCAACGTCACGATATAAAGACCTAAACGAGTTTCTTGCAAAGCATTCTGCTAAGAATGAAAAAGGACAAATATGTACACATACAAGAATACCGGATAAAGAGTCAAATATTTATCCTGGGTCTTATATTATACCGAAAGAAGATAAGGAACAATTTTATAAATTATATTATGAAAGTATCTTTGAGAAAAAAAGAAGGGAATATCTAACGGAAAGACAATTAGATGAAGGAGGTCCAATGGCAGTTGATTTTGATTTTAGATATANTTATGATGTAGAATCAAGACAACACACAAAGGAACATATTCAAGATATGATACTTTTATACTTAGAAGAACTTAAGGAATACTATATATTTGAAGAAAATAAGCCATTTAATATATTTATTTTTGAAAAACCTAATGTAAATAGATTGCTAGATAAATCAATAACTAAAGATGGTATTCATATGATAGTTGGTATTCAGATTGATCATACTATTCAAATGATGATTCGTGATAAAATGATGGGAAAATTGCCGGAAGTGTGGGATTTACCTCTCTTAAACAACTGGGAGTCAGTTTTAGATGAAGGTATAAGTAAAGGTACAACAAATTGGCAGTTATTTGGTTCGAGAAAACCGAATAATGAGGCATACGAGTTGAGTCAATATTTTGTGATTACTTATGATTCTGCAGATGGTGAGTTTATGATGGATGAAAAGAAGGTATATGAATTTGATTTAAAAAATAATTTTGAGAAATTATCTGTACAATATGAAAATAATCCAAAATTTGAGATGAATCCAAAAATAATAGATAAATATAAAAAAAACTTAGAAAACAAAACAAAAAAAATAAAAAAACCGGTAAGTAAAACAAAGATAAATTTATTAATAGAAGATGATGATGATAGAATAGAAGATGAGGAATATATTTCTATTAGTGACATAACAGATAAAGATATGTTAGATAGAGCAGTAAATAATATGTTAAAATATTTTGATAAACAAAGTAATTTTGAAGCAAAAGAAGCTCATAGTTTCAGTCAAATATTACCAGAAAATTATTATAATCCAGGTTCACATCTTTTAAATAGGCAAGTAGCATTTGCTTTAAAACACACAGATGAAAAACTATTCTTATCGTGGGTCTTATTACGAAGTAAGGCAACTGATTTTGAATATAGTTCAATACCAGATTTATTTCATCAATGGAAAAAATATTTCAACAATTCCAAAGAAGGTGTAACCAAACGTTCGATAATGTATTGGGCACGAAAAGAAAATTTTGAAGAATATGAAAAAATTAAAAAAGAAACAATTAATTATTATATTGATGCAGCTATAGAAACGTGTACAGAATACGATTTAGCAGTTGTATTGAAACAAATGTATAAAGATAAATATGTATGTGTTAGTTATGATAAAAAAGGTATTTGGTATGTATTTAAAAATCATCGATGGTATTTAGATAAAGGTCTGAGTTTGAGAGAAAAGATATCAAAAGATATGTATGATTTATTTTCAAATAAAGCAGACCAAATTCAAGGTGAATTATTTGAATATCAAAATGATGATGATAGAAAATCATTTTTACAAAAAAAAGTAAAAGATATTATTGATATAAAATTTAAATGTAAAAAAACGAATGATAAAAATAATATTATGCGTGAAGCAGCAGAAATCTTTTATGATGGAGAATTTATTAAAAGTATGGATACAAACAAGCACCTATTATGTTTTAATAACGGTGTAATTGATTTTAAGAGTAAGGTATTTAGAGAAGGATATCCAGAAGATTATATTACTATTACTACAAGAATTAATTATACACCATTTGAAGAAGATAACCAAGAAATGCAAGAAATTGCAAACCAAATAACTGCATTTATGACGACATTATTTCCAATAGCAGATTTAAATAAATATATGTGGGATCATTTTGCGTCGTGTTTAATTGGTGCAAATAAGAATCAGACATTTAATGTGTATCACGGTAGTGGAAGTAATGGTAAATCTATTATTGCGGATTTAATGTCGTTAACTTTAGGAGAATACAAGGGTACAGTTCCCATTACTCTTGTTACTGAAAAGAGAGGTTTAATTGGTGGTACATCAGACGAAGTGTTAAAGTTAAAAGGTAAGAGATATGCTGTAATGCAAGAGCCTACAAAAGGTGTGAAACTAAATGAAGGTATTATGAAAGAATTGACTGGTGGTGATCCGATTCAAGCAAGAGGATTATATTCGGAGTCAGAGATATTCGAACCTCAATTCAATTTAGTCGTATGTACGAATAATTTATTTGATATAGATAGTAATGATGATGGTACATGGAGACGTATTAGAAAATGTGATTTCTTAGCGAAATTTGTAGATGAAGGTGAAGAACATACAGATGACACGCCTTATGTTTATGTAAAAGATAAAGATTTGAAAGATAAATTACCGTCATTTGCACCTGTATTTGCGAGTATGTTAGTAAAACGTGCATTTGAAACGGATGGTATGGTAGAAAATTGTGAGACAGTTAATAAAGCTTCAATGAAATATAGAAATGGACAGGACCATATTGCAGCGTTTGTGAATAATAGAATAGAAAAAACTGGTAATAAAAAAGATAGAATTAATAAAAGAGGAATTTCGGAAGATTTTAAGATATGGTTTCAACAAGAACAAGGTGCAAGAAAAATACCAAAGGGTGAAGAGTTATTTAATTATATGGAAAAGAAATTCGGTCACTATACAGATAAAGGTTGGTTAGGTATAAGATTTATCCAACCAGAGGAAGAAGAGGAAGATATATACAACAATCTATAAATAAAAATATAAAATATTATTAATTCATATTTTTATTGAATTTTTGTTACTAACATTATTTTTGTTACTAATAATAATTAAATAGTTAACCTTACATTTTTAGGTAACAAACTATATATAAAATATACTAGTCCAATTACAAAATCAAGTAGATAAGTTGAAATAAAAGGGAGAATAATAAAAGCAATTAAAAATGTTAACTTAATTTTCCAATTATAAGACGTTTGATAAATAAGCGAAAACGCAAAAAAACATATAACACATATCACATAAATAGTGAGCAAAATATAATAATATATAAATTTTAAATTATCTATACCTTGGTCTTCATAAAATGTTTTTCTTTCATTCGTTAATACATCAGATGTTTCATCTTTTAATTCTTTAAACAATAAAATGTTTTCTTTTTTATATTTAATATATAGTTCAACCACATTTTTAAAATTTACTAATAATCCTGTATAACCTTGAATTTGAGATTTTATTTTGTCTAGTTCTTCATCAAATATTTTTTGATAATCCATAGAAATAGAATCAGCTTTTTGATTAATTTGTGATGTTTGTAATTCATTATATGCATTTTCACCTTGTGTAAATGTAACATAATTTCTCTGTGTTTCTTCAACTTGAACAGGTGCAGTAATTAAATTAGTTTGCGCATTTAAATAATCTTGCTTAAGTTGTTCAGAAGTTTTTTTTTTTTGACATTCTTGACCACACATTACATTTTGACTTGCTATTTCTAAGAAAGAATTAAAATCCATAAAATTAAATCCATCTGACATTATTATATTATAATTATATAATAATAAGAATTTTACACCTTTTCTTATTTCACCAGTTATAAAAAGGCTTATTTGGTTATTTATACGTCGAATTTATAGTTTATAAAAAGTACTACAAATAATATAAAATAAAAATATTCCAATTATTTCAATTAAAATGTGGTAAGGAAAATGTGGATAAATAGACATCATTTTTTCACAATTGTATTTTTCATTTAAGAATAAAATCATTATTAATATTACAAGTAAAAATATAATATTTATTTTATCTTTAATATTTTTGGTCAACAATGGATAATAATATAATAACACAGACAAAAATAATAATGCTTGGCTAAAAATATAATAAATTACATTCATATTACAAAATGTATATATATCAAAAAAAATTAAAAATACATAAAATATAATGAACCAAATACTAGGTAATTGGTTCATATAATTATAAAAAAAGAATAAAAATGCAAAATTTATACAATAAGAAAGGATATGTGTTATGTTTATTTGTATGGAACCTGAAATATGAATACTATGAGAAAATACGTGAAATAATTCAAAACATAATATAAAAAACAATAATATAAATGTATAATTGTGTTTAATTTTCAACAAAAAGTATAATATGATTAGGCAGTTAATAAGATTTAATAATGATGAATACGGTTGTGCTATTCCATTTTTATTTGGTTTTTCACAAGTGCTAAATGGAAATGTATATTCACTCATATAAAATATATTTATTTTTTATATGATTCGATAATTTTAATTGAGACTTGGTGTAAAATTTATCTATAATGATTAGCTTGATAATTAATAAAACTATCGGAATTATTTGGTAAAAAAGATGAATTTGATTTTCTAGTGCCAGAGTTTTTACTAAGAACATTATTAAGCATTGACTCTGTAACAAATGTTTCCACAGTTGAATCACCGACACATTGATTTAAAGAAGTATCATAGGTTTGGCCCGTAGAACAACAAAATTCTCCGATACAAGTTCCAGGCAATTTACCTGTAAACCAAGGATCATTAGAGACAGTAGTAGAACCAGTGGTGTCAGTCGGTGCTGGCCAATCATATTCTTGGTAACTCATATTGTCCCGAGCCCATATAGAGAACATACGGTACCAAAAGAATATTGCGCCAAAAATAGCAAAAAATCCAACTAAAAGATAATATATTTTATCTGGTAAAAATCCTTTATTATTCAATATAGCCAAAATAATAATAGGTACTAATGTAAAAATAACTATCTTCATTAACTGACCGTGTTCAGCATATTTTTCGCCATAATAATCATTAATTTCTACAAGACGAACTTTGTTGTTTTTGTCTTCTTCTAAAAGTGCTAAACGTTTTTTAGCTTGATTTAACTCACTTTCAACAATAGAAATAGCAACGGTTTGTTCTTTTAAAGTACCGATAGATGAGGTTAACGTATTTTGAAAATAGTTATTAACTCCGCTTAATGTTTGATATAAATTCACACGCATAGTAGAAATTTGATTTATTTTGTCAATAATTTGTTCTTGTTGAGTAGTAGTCAAACTGGTATTTGTTTCTAAACTGTTAAATAATTGTTGTTCCATTTGTTGTAAAGATTGAATATCATTAAGAATTTGCTCATTATTTTGTTGAATATCAGGTAATCCAGACATATTATATAAATTATAAGAAGATAATTATATAATATAATTAATATTTATTTTCAATTTATTTTTTGATTAGGTTTATTGCAACTAATACAGTTCCTGCTGCTAAAATAGTCCAAAATAAATAATCATAATTTTTTTGTAATGCAACAATATCGCTATCATTTAAAATAAGGTCCAAATTAGTACCATAATTTTTAATTTTTGTATCTGTAATTTTTAAGTCTGTTAAATAACCTCCTAGCCCTTTAATATTTTTACTCATTTGTAATTCAGCACTTTTTGAACCGCTACCAAAATCATTTGTATAATTAGTAATTTGTTGAGATAATAAATCTAATTGTGTGACTATGTCTTGTAATTGTTGTTTTTGAACAGATGTAAGTTTAGCTAAACCATATTCATCACTTAGATTTCCACCTGCAACATAGTGTTGGTATTGTATCGTATCAATATTATCTGTAGTTTTAGGTACACCAATAGGAGTGGTAATTGGCATTTGATTTCTCATATATATAATTCTATCTGAATTAGCCGTTAAATCACTACTATAAGGATACATTCCACTGGTTTTAGGCCAACAGGTCGTACCTGCAGCATTAGTTACAAAACCAGCACAATCCGGATTATTATTACACGTATTTTGACACGACTGAAGCGTAGCATTACTATAGGCAGCTCCAGGAATATCATTATAAGGAGTATCCATACCTCTCGATATTTCAGAATAATTATTTCCATATTTTATATTATCACTAGGATAAGTATGTAAATTAGCGTTTTCATCAACATAGGCTAATTTTGCGATATTACCAGTTATTCCTACTTCACTAACTTCATATAGTGCATTTATGTATGGACCGCCAACAGTGATTCCACTTGAATTCTTTGAACAAGCAGACCCCTGAGTAAATGTATTAAGTACCAAATTTCCATCTGTCTGCATCATCAAATACATATTACCATTAGTAGAACCAATAAAATCTCCAGGAGCTAGTGTTGAACCGCTTCCAATCCAGTTTTGTCCATATTTACCTTTAGATGCAGCAAATTGAGGATTTGCCGCTTGTTGTTTACCATTTGTCATAGTGCAAAATATAGCATAACCACTCATACTAGAAGGAGATGTTCCGTTATAAATGCAGAGATTTCCATCATCTTGTAAAATCAAAAAGAAAGGTGATCCAGGTGGTTCAGGAGGATTTGTAGAATAAACTGCATTAGAACAAACTAAACCTACAGAATAACCATTAACAGTTGAACAATTATTTGTATCGCCCATTGACTTTGCTGCATCGAGGTCATTTCCAACCCAACATTCACTGGTACCACTTGATTGTGTGAATTGTAACCCAAAATAATTCCAGTTTCCGTCCTTAGCAGCAGAAAGACATTTTGCATAATCATATCCTGTATTTGTCCCAACAGCAATAGGTGTAGGTAAACCTCTACCATTTGTACAATCATTATAACATCCAATATAACTAGTTTGAGGTGTAGTTGCAGTTGCAGTTGCAGTACCACTAGTATAAACAGATGTACCAGATGAATTATAAACGGTTAATATGCCATATTTGGTTAAAGACGCTGTTCTACCATCATTTGTATTAGATGACCATAAATTGATAGGAGTAAAACTAGCAGCTTCACCATACATTTGACTTCTAGTTTTCTCGGTGCCTACTAAACAAGCAGCAATTCCATTTGGATTGGGAGCTTGTAATCCGTAATATTTATATCCATTTTCAACAGCATAACTTTGGCATTGTTCTGGAGTAACAAATCCTATTACATCAGGATTCCATATCATAGCTCTTGTTGAATTATCTGTACTAGCTACGGATGTAAACAATTCCCATTCTGCAATTTGAAGACAATATCTTGTACCTTGATTGCCACTTGCGCCACCGGTAACTGTTACTATTATGGCATATGCATTATAAGGATTAGAATTAGTATCATTATAACTCTTTTTTTGATAATTAAAGGATTGTTTTTCTTGATAATCAACTTCAACCCAAGATCCACTTGAAGTTAAACCTAAAATATACCAAGTATTTGGGTCTCTACCATTATCTGGGCTTCCACAACAATCTTGTCTACCTAATAATGAGTAGCTGTTTAAAGTATATTCTGATGGAGCATTAAGAATAAGATATTCTCCTTTTACAAGTGTTGTTGTTCCATTTTTTAAAGTTACATTTAATCCATTATTACCTAAATAAACACCAGTATTTGCATCATAATTAGTAGGGGTACTTACCTCAGTATGCCAATAGGAGTCAGTTTTATCAAACGCGCGCCAAGGACCACAACAATCATTATTATTCATATATACACTTGATGCCATAGCTGTAAAGCCATTTGCTGTATTACTAGAATTCATTTGAGGTGCAAAATTAATTAGTGTTGGAGGAGGTTCATCGTTATAACACCCAATATAACTACTTTTAGGATTAGAAACCATTGTATTTACAAATACATTTTTACCTTCATTTCCACAACTTTGTCCTGCTACCATTGGTGTACCTACCAATAAATCTGGATTAGCTGGAATAACACTTCCAGAATTAAAATAAATATCATTCCAAACAGTATCTAACTGAATATAACCAGAAGCAGGACATCCATTCATTCCATTAACACTATTATATATATCCATACTTGGATATAATTTAGCAACCCCCTGATAAGTAACATAAAATATAGCACCATTTGAAAAACGAATATTCTTACCCAAATAAGGGTTACTACTACTAACTCTTTTTATATATTCATTACTACTACCAGTATATTTTGCAAGCAAATCATTATATTGTTTTAATGTATCTTGATATTGTTGTCGTAAATTTTGTAATGTAGTTTGTTGATCACTAGTATATTCATTAGAAGTTATAATATTATGAGATTCAATTGCTAATCCATTCGGGCCTAAATTCATATTATCTAAGTTTAAACCATCGAAACCTTCTTTCCCGCTTAAACTATTTATATTAACTCTTTTCTCTAAATTCTTTCTAATTTTTTTTTGATACTTTTTAAATTTATCCCCTTGTGTTAAAGCGGGGGTTAATGATGCCAACCCATTATCAAGATTATTTTTTGTGTATGACGTAAAATTATAAGTTGTAGGGTTTGTTTTTGTTAAACTATTAAAATTTGAAAACAGATTTGTTGTACTTGTCATATTAATATATTAGTATACAAAAAACTAATGTATTATATTTAATTTATTGATTTAATTTGATTTTAGTAATTAAATAAGCAAATAATAATACTGCAACAAAAGTAAAACTATGTAAATTATTTAAAATTTTAGATAAAATCAAAAATATAACCATAATACCAAATAAAAACAATGCTTCATTTTTAAAATTATTACCACCTCCATATTGTTTACCAGTAACTGAAAATTTAATTAATAAAAATGCTAATAAAATAGTTATTAATACTAATACAATATAATTATAATAATAAGAAGTTACCTTTATGTTACCATCTTGATATGCTTCATCTAAACTCTCATAGGAACGTACCATTCTATTTATTTCTGCTCTTTGGTTAGTTAAGGTTTGATAATTATTAAGTAACGCTTGGTCTAATTGACTAGTTTGTTGTTGTGACATTTGAAAACTCGTCTCCTCTTTTTGCACCTTATCTATCATTTGTTTATTAATAGATAATAATTGTGAGTTTAATTGTTGTAACTGATAACTATAATACACATTTTTTGGTACCAGAGATGTAGTATTATTATCGTTAACTAGAGTCCCATCTCCGCTGCTCAATATGCAATTTCCAGTAGAAATATTGACAGAAGCGCCAGTTACAGTAGTATCAGCAGCACAAGCAGATAAACAAGAATCTATATTAGAATTCGGAATAGAACGAATAGTAGTTTTTCCAACAAACATTGTATTTGGAGCAATAATAAAGCTATTATCCGACGATTTTAAAGCAGTTATATAATTTTGATATGTATCTTGATATTGTGTTAAAATACTATTAAATTGTTCACTTAAGTTTTGATTATTCATTATATATTAATAACAAGAAAACATTTTATTTATTTTATAGAGTTAATCAGTTAAAATTGAATACTGGACCACTAATTAAATCATAACTTATTTTATTAAACATAGATGTAGAAACATCGGCTGTACTGGTAGCTGCACTAGAGGCAGTATGTATGATTGTGCTATACGAAATTACTAAAAGATAAAGAATAATCATGGCAAATATTAAATAATATATATTTGATTCCATATATAAATAAACAAGAAAACATTTAATTTTATTATGAATACAAAACGTAAAATTAGGGTAAGTTAATTAGTTAAAATTAAATACTGGTCCACTAGTCAATCCTCCACTTAACATATTAAATATGGATGCAGATGCAGTAGCAGTATTACTAAGAGTAGTAGTAGTAGTTTGCACCATTTGTTGATAAAAAATAACTAAAAGAGTAAGAACAATCATTGTAAATATTAAATAATACATATATTTATTCGTATCTGTATTTGTATCGAAAAATCCTCCGCCTAGTTGTGGTGATGAAAAAATGTTCGATTGTGCAGGGAAAAAGCTAGAAAACTTAAATATTATATAAATAATTATTGCAACTAGCAACATTAACAATAAGAACGAATAATAATTTTGATTAATATTTATATTTCCTTGTAGTTCTGCTTCATCTAAACTTTCATAACGGTTTATTTGTTCTCTAATTTTTGCTCTCTCTTTTTGTAGATTTTCATAATTTTGTATAAGTTCTTGTGTTTTATTTTTCCTTGAATATGCTTCAGCATTGTAAATAGGTTGACCATTCGTGATATTTTTTAATATTACATCATTTACACTTATTAGCTGTGTATTTATTTGGTCTATTACACTTAATAATTGTACGGCTTTAGAAACAATTGCATAATCATTTGGTGAACTAGGCATAGGTTCTCCATCTCCAGTTCTTAACCAACACATTGGTTGCCCATTAGAGTTTGGATTAAAAGTAGCACCGGTACAATTAGCAGTACTAGAACATAGAGCTTGACAATCATTTACATTAGTAATATTGGTATAAGGGTTTTGACTACCAATTGGTCCAGTTCCCCAAAATGCTTGCCCTTGAATAGAAGTAAGTGGTTGACTATCTATATTATAATTAGGTTGCGTAGCTGTGCTGTAATCAGAACTAACTGAAATATTGTTTGCAATAGTAGTTAAACTTTGTATACAACAACTATTCGTGTATGGGCCTTTCCACTGACCATTTAAATTCATATAACTATCCATTGACCATATTTGATAATCATTGCAAGCGCCAGCATCCAAAAAGGTTCCATCAGGTGCTACTGTAATATCTTGACAACAACCTTGACAACCTTTAATCCAGTTTTGATTTTGTAGATTTTTATAACTGTCTTTGTAGAATAAATAGGGAATGCCACTATTACCGACAATGATGCGACCGTTTGGTCCAATACAAATCGAATTTTGCCACTCATCTGGTTGTGATGCAACATTTGTCCAGCAACTTTGTAAATTTGGTGCAGTCCATAACTGATGGTCGTTCGCCCCAATTGCTACCAATGTACCGTCAGGACCTTGAGCGATAGCAATAAAATTAACTTCTGTTTTACCATTATTAGGTGCACCTACATATGTTTGATAATATCCAGTAGAACATACACCAGCAAATTTGTCATTACCACAATCTGCTTCATTTTTATTATAACATTTATTAGCACAACAATAATTGTTACCTCCTGATGAAAATAAGGTTGTAGGATCACCTGCTCCGGTTCGTGTATCTATAGTAGTACTAGAACAAGAAGGTCCTAGAGTACAAGAATAGGATATAATTGGTGCACTCCAAGTAGCAGCATCCCAAGTAGGTTTTGTTACAATTTGATTATTCACTGTAATACCTATAATAGTTTTACCATCACTTCCAGTACAAATATTCTTAATATTACCATTTGAATTATCGTTTACCACTGACCAACCTCCATTTAATCCTGGACGACTAACTAAGTAATTACCATCAAGAGCAACACCTATAATCATATATGGAGAGTCCGCGTGTCCATAGCAACCCATACGTGAATCATAATCAGTATTGGTAGCCCATTTAAAACTATCTAATATCCAACCGTCGAGTGTAGTAGATGCAGTTTGGGAGGACATTGATCTAGGAGGTTGAGTACAACCAGCTTTTGACCAAATATCGTTATAACACGGTTGGTCTATATTATTACTATCACTAGAATATTTCCCACAAGGTGTTAACGATTCTTCTTGTAAAAAATTAGCATAATTAGCAACTGCTTGCTTATATTGTAATAAAAGATTGTTATATTGAACATTTAAATTTTCTAAATTGAGTACAATGGATTCCGGTTCAGAATATTGATCTCTATAATTATTTTCAGGATTAATAGACATTTATATATATATAAATAATAAGAAAACAAATTAATAATTTTTTGAATATAAATAATGAATAAAAGTAGGAATAGAGAGAAATAATATAAATCCAAACAGTTTATTTTTATTGAATGATTTGTCACAACATTCTATATCATTCTCTCCTGTAATATCTTTATTTATTTTATCTATTTCATTCAAAACGTCAATATTTATTTCTTTTACATTGTCATTTGATTTAATATATTTTTGTATAGATTGATTAATGGAGGTGCGTATGTAATTTCTTAAACTAGAATTAATAAATATGTTGTTTTTATTAAATAAAGTAAACATTTAAAAAATTAAAATATTAAATTATTAATATTTTAACTTTATAGTTGATTTATTGAACAATATTTTTATTTTTAAATACTTTTGAAATAGTAAACCCTACTATAATTATACTTAAAACTAACCCCCAGTTTCTTAAATAATCTATATTGTATGTTAATTTATAATCATTAATCATATCATCTGTTACATTATGTCTATTTTCAACAAAACCTAATTTACGTTTTAGTTTTTGGTTTTTTTCTTTTGCTTTCTGAATTAGTATGTTTAATATAAAAAGTTTTTTATTAATTTCTTCAGTATCCGTTTCAATATTATTATATAACATAAACAATTTTGAAGCTATATTATTTAGCTGATTTGTTACAGTTTCTAATGTTTGTTGATATTCATTATTTTGTGGATTTTTATTATAAAATAAATAAGCTTTTTTATAATCATCTAAAATAGTTGGTATCTGTTTGTATATTGTTTGTAAGTCTGCATTTAATTTTTCAGGTGTGACTAAATTCATATCAGGAATATCATTAGTACTATATTGAGAATCATCAAGTATTAGAGACATTAATATATATAATTATTTAAAATATTTATTAGAAATTTATATCATTTTCAAAAGATACAGTTAATTTATCACAATAATTGGAGGTTTCTTTATATCCACCAATATATGTTCCATTATAAAATACCATTGGGAAAACATTACAATCAGAATTAGCCTTTTCTTTAATAAAAAGTAAAAAATGTTCTTTGTTATCAATAATATAATCATCACAGTTAATTTCAATATATACAAATTTATTATATGCTAATATTTTTTTTACCTTTCTACAATTCTCACACCCACTTTTAGTATAAATAGTAAAATTTTGTTTCGTTGGTTCATCAAATTCCATTTTTATTTCCATTTTATTAAAAGTTTACAAAATATGTTTATATTATTTATACACAAATTCTATAATAATCGGTAGTTATAGTTGTTTTACTTGGTCTAATAATATGACAAACTTGTCCTGGTCTTAATCCGATGACACGTGCAACTGGGTCAAAACGGGAAATATCCGGAAATTGAATTTTATCAGTAATATTATATTTATTCATAATTTCTTGAACTTCTTTTTCAGATAAAACACGGTGGTCCGGTACTAAAGTATGATTTAATATATTAAATTGTAAACGTTTAATACTTTCAATTACAATAAATATACCATCGGCTTCCCAAATATGTTTAAGTTCATTTGTTATTGTTTCATTGATTTCATCTTTAATAATAATAAATAGTGTATCTTCTTTTTTCAAGGTTTCTGTCAAAATAAATAAATCATCAATCATTTCTTGTAGATTAGCTGGTCTGATAGCTTTACCTAAATAATAACGTATATATATCTTTCTTTTAATTTCAGTAGGGTCATCAGTATTGTTAAATTCTAAAAGCATATCTAACTGATTATTTTGCTTCATCGAATTTACTTCATTAACACTAAAATTTGCATAATCTTTAATATTATAACCTTGTTTTCCCATTAATTCTAGAATAATCTTTCTAGAAGTACAAATATGTGAAATAAGAATATTTGAATTTTGACTGGCCATTCTATATTATAATATTAACATTATCATTTATTTTTATTTCAATTTTATTTATAATATTATTTTTTTTGTTTCATTAGAATTGTTAGTTGTTTTAGAATCTTGAGGTGTTTGTATTATAATTTTTTTAGATGTAGAGTCATTATTTGTTTGTGAATCAATTTCAGTTCCTGTTTTTGTGTCTGAAACCGTTTCAGTTTGCTCTGGTTGTTCTACTTCTAAAATAGTTTGTGTTGGTTGTGGACTATATGGGTTATATTGTGATGAGTTACTAGCGCTAGCATTTAATGGTGGGGATTCCGGCATATATGCAGGTGAACCGGTAGCAAATGGTGGGGATTCTGGCATATATGCAGGCGAACCGGTAGCAAATGGTGGGGATTCTGGCATATATGCAGGTGATCCAGGAGCAAATGGTGGGGATTCTGGCATATATGCAGGCGAACCGGTAGCAAATGGTGGGGATTCTGGCATATATGCAGGCGAACCGGTAGCAAATGGTGGGGATTCTGGCTCTTGTGTTGGTATTTCTATTGACACTTCTTCTGGAGTTACTTCTATCTCTTCAGGTATGCGACTCTTTGGCTTTACATTAGTAACCATTTTTGTAATTATAGAATTATATTTTTCATTTGCTTCTTTTAAACCGCCAGTTTCATTTAATAATTTATTAATGTTATCAGAATAGGACATACTTAATAACTGGTCTACATTTTCATCTGTTATAATTCGCATTTGTATATTCATTACTTGAAGTTCTTGTATTAAAAGTTTTAAAGAATAAGGTACTCTTAATATACTAAAGGAACGACCAAATTTGCTCAAATTTTTAATATTTAGTGTAGCATCTGGATTGGTAAAAAAATCAATAGGACCATCAGCTAAAGGACTTAAGAATAAATTTCTGGATTCATTGTAAATAGCAATAGCACCAGATTTATTACAAACAGCAATATAATATTCATCGCCTCTCACTAAAAAAGATTCATTTAAAAAGTATGACATTCCGTGTGCGAGTACTCCATCCCGTTCCATCTCACCAATTCTGAGACCACCATCATTTGCACGTCCTTGGACAGGTTGGCGTGTTAAGGAAGTATTCGGACCTCTAGCACGATAATTTATCTTATCCTTCACCATATGCTTCAAACGCATATAATAAGTTGGACCAATGTAAATATCTGCATTTAATTGTTCCCCTGTCATTCCATTATATAACACCTGATTACCAGTAGAATTAAAACCTTCTTTAACAAGGAGTGGTGCATAGGTAGAATAATTTGCACCTTTTACTTGAAATGCTGTACAATCACCAAATGCACCATATGACGTACAAACAATACCAAATAAACTTTCTAAAATTTGACCGATTGTCATACGAGATGGTATAGCGTGTGGATTAATAATTAAATCTGGTCTCAGGCCATCTACTGTAAATGGCATATCTTCCTCTGGAATTATGAGACCTAAAGTCCCTTTTTGTCCTGCTCTTGAAGCCATTTTGTCACCTATTGCAGGGACTCTTTCTTCACGTATTCTAACTTTTGCAACATTAAATCCTTCTTCACCTAAAGTAATAAATGATTTATCTACATAACCAAGTTGTCCCTTTTTAGGTTTAACAGAATCATCAATCCAAACATCTTTATTTTCTAAATTTGAGTTTATTTTACCGATCAATATTACTTTATCATTTAACTCAGTATTTTCTTTAATTAATCCGTGGTCATCTAAAAGACTATAATCAAACCCTTGCTTTAACTTAATAACATTATTTTTTTGAATATTTGCAAATTTTGAATTATTTTTACCTGTAACTTTGGAGCTTTCTTCTCTCGCTTCATACATTGAATAATAAGTTGTTCTAAAAATTCCTCTATTAATGGAACCTTCATTTATCAAAATTGCATCTTCAACATTATAACCACCATATGTCATAATAGCCACAATAGCATTAACACCATATGGTTGTTCTTCATTATTTATATATTCTAAATATCGTGATTTAACTAAAGGTATTTGGCCATAGTTTAATACAACACCCATTTTATCTATACGCATCTGATAATTAGAATGATATACGGATACAGCTTGCTTACTTTGCCCACAAGAAAAAGCATTACGTGTTACAGGGTTATTTTCAGGATAATTTATTTGATTACCCATAACACCAAAAATAAGGGAGGGATCTATTTCAATATGTGTATAATATTTACTTTGATTAAGATATTCCTCTGTAGTTGCAATCAAGGCGGATTCTTCTTCTGCTGTATCCACATAATCTACAACAGATTTGTATTTTTGTAAAACATCATAAATAATGGATTGGTCTTTACCACCTATGTCACTATATAATTCATTTAAATCATATAACTTATTCTTTTTCGTAGAATAAGATTCATCTGATTTTTGTTTGAANCCTGAAATAATTTGTTCCCAAGTAATAGTACCTTTATTTAATAATTCAATGACTTCTTTTCGATTATAACTTTCTTTACCATTGTCGATATAATATATTGGTCTAGTAAGCCGACCACTATCTGTGTATATATTTACCTGATTATGGTCAAAATCAAAAGAAATACTCGTGTATATAGGTATTATACCATTTCTTCTATACAACTTTATTATTTCTACTAATCCTAATTCTTGTTTATCTGTTGAAATCGGTTTATCTATAACACCAACCCAATTACCATTAACAAAGATTTTGGAACTCGTTGCTAATTGTTCAGATGAACATTCTAAAATGATACGCATTGGTGTATTTCTTCTTAACCACTTAACAATTGGATGTGCNGATGATCCACAAGTTATATATGCTGTAATTGCCATATGTTTATGTAGACCAATATTACCACCATCAGGAGTATCAATTGGGTCAATTAATCCCCATTGTGAACTATTTAATAATCTAGGACCTACAACTTTTGCACTTGCATCTAACGGTAAATTAATCTTACGTAAATGAGATATATGTGTATTCCAACTTAAACGATTTAGATCTTGTACAACACCAAGACGTTTAGTATGCGCTTCAGAACCCCAATTACCTTTAAATGCCTTTTTAAAACCACTCTCCACAACTCTATCTTTAAAAAATGTTTTAAAATTTGATTCAATTAAACTTACAAAATTATCACTGTATTTATTAGATTCTTTAGGATTATTTTTTTGTTGTTTTTTCTCCTTTCTTGATAATGTATCATCGTCTTTATATTCACCTTTGTGGTAATAATATTCTTCATCTATTTTTCGTGTAATATCTTTCTTTTGTATTAAATAATATTCTCTAAATAAATCATAAATTAAAGAGCCAGATAATTCTACTCTTTTAAAACGGAAATTATCACGGTCAGTTGGTTTCTCTTCTTTTGTATATACTTTTAATAAACGGAAAACCATATAGCCAACAAAATAAGCTTTATCTAGAAAATTCAAATCTCCAATATGAGGTAAAAAATAATCCGATAAAATTTCGATAACACCTGAAACAGTTCCTCTCTTGGTTAATTCAGCAATATATTCAAGTGCTGTTTGTTGGTTAAAAAATTTATTAGCGTCGTGTACCGAAGGAATAAAATAATCAATATAAGAACTGTTTTGCTCAAGGTCTAATAAACACGTTTTAATGATATCTTTATCAGATACAACTCCAAGTGCCCTCATTAAAATGAAAAGAGGCACTGGTTTTTTAACATTAGGTACAGCGACTACTATTTGATTATTACTTAAGGATGGGCTAGGTGCTACCATTCTCACTGCGGACGTTCTTATGGGTTTAGATGTATCTTCAGAGACAGAGCGAATTTCAGCTGAAAAACTATAATTATCGTCGTCTTTGTGGCTTTTAATGTAAATCATATTATCTGCAAATTTTTCTTGAGATATAAGAACCTTTTCCTTACCATCAATAATAAAATATCCACCAAAATCATTACGACATTCACCCATATTGAATCGAACATTTTTATCAAGTGACTGAAGAATACATAAGTCAGATTGAAGCATTATGGGGAATCGTCCTAGATAAATATTATTAAGTATTATTTGATGTTCTTTTCTCTCTTCACCTACATAATAAATAAATTCAACAACTACATCATAATGTATGGTTATACCATAAGTCATATTTCTTAATCTTGCATCATTTGGGTACATATAATGCGCATTATGGTCATCATAAATAATTGGTTTACCAAAATAAATTTTGCTGCCATCTTTATCACCTAAATATAATAAACATTCGTTTCTTTTACCAGAAGAATCAATAGCTTCTTCGTCTCTCTCAATAAATCGAATAGGATTATTTTCGCGAAAAATTCTTTTAATACCATTTCTAAAAAAATCATTATAGGACTCTAAATGATGAGCTACTAAATTGTTAGGATTATCTATAAAATATTTGTCAATTAATTTCCACGATATTTGTTCTCTTTCCATTTTATATTATAATAGTCATATTTTTTTAAAATATTATTATTATATATATTATTACATATTTATTATTGTAATAAAGCAGCTTTTAATTTATACGATAATTTTACGTTATCCATAAAATCTCTTTTTTCCCAATTACCGCCACCACGATAATGCAAAAATTTATTGTCATAAATTTCACAATAAAAATTATTATCTATATTGCGTGGATCTGTTTCTAAGAAACCAATAAGTTTATTTTTATTTTGTATATTTACAGGAATATTCTCTCTATTCCATTCTAACGATTTTAAAAATTTAATAAATTTTATTCCATTTGATTCACAAACGATATTATCATTATTTTTAAGTTTATCTACATCAGGAAAACAAATATTTGTTGTTAAGAGCCATCTATACATCATACCACCGGTATCTGTAGTTAGTGTACAATGCCAATTCATTAAATATATATTTTGCAATTTATTCATATCAAAATAATACAAACCATTCCAAATATAATGAATATTGGAACCATCTAAATTTTTTCGTTTTTGTAAAACAACACCACAATCATTTTTTTTATAATTATCTAACGTAAAATCATCTATTAAAAACATATCACTGTCTAATAAAAGATATTTATCGGGATTTTTCTTTTGGTATTCCAAAATAAAATTCATTGCTTCAGCAGTTCTGTAACTAGGTTCTTGGTACAAACGTGTAGATAATTTGTGATGTGCATTAGGAATATTAATACACTTAATGTTAAAATTGCTGCAAGTTTGTTCGATTATATTTTTAATAGTTGCATCCAAACCATTAGAATAGTCAGGAAAATCTTTTGCATCATTAAAAACAATAAATTCATAATCACATTTCATATATTTTTTAAGCGTGTAATATTGTATTTCAATAAAAATCGGATTATTTACCACAGATGTAATAACTTTCATATTTTTAATTAAAAATTATATTTTAATTAAAATAATTAAACTTAATAAACTTTAGGATGATACATTTAGTCAAACAATGTGTGATTTATTCTATAAACTAACATTTCTTGATGTATAGTATCATTATTTTTACTTAGAATATCATCTAATTCATAACAAAATAAATTTATTAATTTATGCATAGTCTTTATATTACCTATATAAATATTATCAATTCCACAATGGTGTTCATTATTAAACAAAAATATATTTTTTGTCAATTGTATTTCACTGTTATTTTGAATTAAATTAATAATATTTATATCAGTAAAATTATTACTATTATTTAGTACATCAAATCTACAATTTATAATCATTCTATTCTCCTGTATCTCTGTATTATAAAGATAATCTATTATTCTATATTTGCCATACCAGTAATTTTTCCAACCTATAATTGGCATAGGACCATTATTAATATTACCACATAAATTGCCATTTAATTGTATTTTAGTGTCATCGTCAATAATAATATGTTCTATTAAATGTTTTAAATCATCAAAATAATCATAAATAATTGTTTCATTCATATTTTTATTATTTATTGCTATGTGTCTCCAACTTATATTATTACTAAATATATTCCATGTATGTATGAATATTTTTAAATCAGGAAATATATTATATATATTTTTTATTAGATTATACAAATTTTTTGTTTCGAATGAATTTCTTACGTGTCCTCTAAGAACAAGTATCATATTTTATATTATTTCAAGAATATAAAATATTACAATAATATAATTGTATAATCCATATTCAGACGATAAAGGGTATTAAAAAATTAAAATCAATATATTTATCGTTATAATGAAAATTTTGAAACCAGTTATTAAACTATTTTTTAACTGTTTTACTATGTGTCGATTTTCTTTGTTTATTGCTCTTATTATTAGTAGTTTTCTTATGTTTTTTACTTTCTTTTTCAGTTTTCATTAATTGTTTCTTATTTTTTTTCTTATCATAATGATAACTTTCGAATTTGGTCCAAGGTTGAGAAGGTCTATCTTTTAAATAAGAACAAAAGTTTTCATACTGTATATGTTTTTTACAGAATTCATCTTTATTAAATGCGGTACCACAAGAACTACCGAATCGTGCAATAAATGACATATTCTTGGCTAGTTCTGTATTACAAACTATACCATCTACTGCACCGCGTGGGGCAAATGGTTTAGGTCTATCTGATTGTGACATATATTCTCTTGCATCTAATTCATAATGAGAACAAACAGTTCTAGAACAAGGATTATTATCTATTTTTAAATATACATCATAATGATCTGCTATTATTTTTTGTGCTACTTCAATATTTATTTTGCCTTTATATTTATCCATTAACTCAGTTAATCGTACACGTCTAGCACCTTGATGCCTTCTAATATCATAATAACCAGAATTAACTACTTCAATATTACGTATTCTTGGATCTATAACAGAATTAAATCCAATATAATAACCATTTTTTGTTCTTTCTATATTCTGATATTCTAAACCTAATTCTATACGCATTATTTCATTATTTTTGGTATCACCGAAAAGCCAAGAACTAGCATAGTCACCTGAGTTACCTTCCACTAAAAATTTAGCACAATCATCTAATTTTGAACCATATTGCATAGCTTTTCTTATTCTATACCCAATTGGATATTTTTTTTCATAAGGCATAAAACCTCCAATGGTAGTTTCAGTACCAATGATACCTGCTGCATTAACGAAAAAATCTGTACCACTCCATATCCAACACGGTGATGTTTGCATAATAAATCTAAAACCTTTATCTGGGTTTAAATCCAATATTATATTTGAATATTGACCATCTATAAAATCAGTAAAAGAGTTATGTGCTACTACTATTTTACCATCTGCCGTCCAATCACCTACTGCCATAAACGCACTGCATTTATCACCTGCTTTATTACCACCCTCTTTTAAAGCCCTTGTACCAGATACAATACTAAACCAATATGGAATGGACAAATAAAAATTCCACGCAATAATTTCATCTAAACTTGTTTTGCATCCATTTGCATTACAACCTTCTGCAATACCATCCATTTCTTCATACAGTTCGTGAAAATCATTTTTAGTCAATTCTTTAAATGATTTATTAATTTCATCTATAAAATAGTCCCAATTATAACCATACGATTCATACATAAAATATTTTAACATTTTCTGAATTTCTTTAAAATATTCGGCACATAAGTACCCATATGCATAACCTCTTTCTTTTGCTTTTCCATGAATAGATATATACATCCATCCATTTTCTTTATAGGAATAACCATTTTTTATTTTCATATATATTTAATTAATATAATTAATAAAAAATATATATTACATTACATATTTAATAGTAACAATCCCATTATAACAAATAGTAAAATAAAGGGAAAAAGTACTAAAAACCACGAAATTGTGGTATGACCATCTTTACATATCAAATTTAAAATCCAAGTCCAAAATAATATATATATAAATTTTATAATAAAGATTAATATTGTGCTAGGTACACGGCACGAAAAATTACCAACGTGATAACTATCTTTATATCCAATATTTTGCAACGCAACTGCTAATAAAGAAATAATAGAAATTACAAAGTAAACAAGGGCAGGAGTACATAATTCCTTTAATGTTTTTGGAAATTGAGCCATAACTATAATTTAACATTAGAAAAAAATTAATATATATATGATGCTTTTACTGTACTTAAATTTGCAGTAGAAGGTAGTTGTCCCTTCCACGGCATAGGATTAACAGGTGCTTGATAACCAGCTAACGCATTGTAAGCAGTTCCTAAACCATATTGAAATTGTCGTCCAACATTTATCAAATCTTGACCTAAAAAGTTTGATATAACACCACCTTTTTGTCTTCTTTTACGTGTGGTTTTTCCTCCAATCGAAAAAGGAGGGTTCGCACCAGTGTATGTAGTTGCAGTTTGTGGGTCAACTTTATAGCTATTATATGCTAAATAATTGCTGCCTCCTTGCACTCCATTAACACCTGGCCATCCGCTAACAGCTGGTGTCCAGTTATTACCAACTAATCCGTCCGGGTATGGAAGACCATTATTTCCAGATCCTCCCTTCATTTTACACGTACTACATTTACAACCAATACGATGTGATCCTCCTTTCTTTCTTCTCCCTCCAGATATTAATGGAACACCACAGCCACAACTACCACCTCTTTGAGAACTCTGAGGATTTAAAAAATTGAACCCAGAAGGTGTTGGTCCAGTGGACGGATAAGCAGGATTAGACCCATTCATATTTTGGGGAACGGAACTGTTAGAAGGTGCTAAACTTGCAGAACACGCACCTCCTTTTGCATTATAGGTTAAAAAAGAGGGGTTTGCTAAATTAGAGTTAGTTGATTTTCCACCTAAATAATTTTTACGAGTTTTTGAACATCCCTTCATTTTATATAGTTTTTGATTTCTTCCAGAATTCTTTTTACCCATTTTATATATTATATTAAGAAATTATTCAATGTCCACATGAGTTAAGAAATGTCTGCGACAGCACATTTTTTTCATATTTAATTCATCTAGAACCTCACCCTCAGGTGTTTTATCGTGAAATTCTTTTGTTAAATATAAAACTTTATCTATATCAATGGATTCATCATTTCCTTTTTTAGCTAATTTTTTTTTACGCACTTCTTGTACATAAAAACGATATTTGTCTGCTATAACCGTACCACAAGTAAAACATTTAATAGGGATTATCATTTCTTATATTTAGTATTTATATTATTCTTATATTCTTTTAAATATTATTCAATTTTTTATTATATTTTATTTTAATTAGTAAATGATTGGTAATATTAATTACTAGGACATTTAGTACCATAACATTTATTTTGATAATAATAATAATCTAAATTTATTGTTTTACCTTTTTTATCACTATTAAAAATAGGTCCATCTTTATTTCCGGCTACACATTTATTATTATTTGTCAATATACAGCACGATGTTGCATTACAATTTTTATTGCTTAATTTATTACAAGATTCATTTAAATTATTACTATTTCCGATATGACTTTTACAAAATGCATCACTTTTATTTGTAGTTAAACTGGTATTAAGGTTATCTAAACCTTCAATAGTAACTACTTGTAATAATTGTTTAGGATATTCTTTTGCGTTAAAATTAATTCCGGTTGATTGAATAAATAAAATTATTGAAAAAATTAATAAAACCATTATGAATACTTTTAATATATATTTCAAATTATTTTCATCCATTATTTTTATATATATAAAAGGTAAATATTTTATATGTATATTATATATGGCAAAAAATAGCACAAGTAAAAAATCGTCTATTTATAATAAAATAGGGAAAAATACTAGTAACTTTGTGGTGAATTCTGTACCTGTTATTGAAAAAGGAGTATCTACCGTTTATGGAACATTAGCAACTGGTTTTGATATTGGTCTAGAAGGTGCCAAAAATGTAGCTAAGGGTGTCAACAAATATACGAAATATAATAAGTCAAAGAGAAATAGTAGTAAAAGAAGAAATAAAAAAACACGTAGAAATTATAGACGCTAAATACTTAATATCGTTTATTTTCTATATTATTTTCGTCTTCGTGTTCTTAATTTATTTTTTTTATTTTTTCGTTTAGAACCACCTTTACTACTTATAGGGCTATAATAAGGGATTATAGACTTATTGAAATCCATCAACATTCTTCCTCCTCTTTTCTTTCTTGTATTTTTAGTATTTTTACTCATACAATATATTATATATTGTATATTATAAATTATAAATTGTTCATATATTTTTGAATATTAAATTTCTTCTATTGTGTGTCCTTTTGTTGTCTTAACTCGTTTACTACCTTTAGTTGTCGTTTTATGTATCTTATTATGGCATTTTTCACATAATGTCATTAAGTTAGCTAAAGTGTTTTTATGAAAGAATAAATTCTCGGTAGAAATTACACCATTTTCATTTGCGTTTGATTGATATTGAAGATGATGAACTTCTTTACCCGGATTTTTTCCACATTGCTCACACATATTTATTATTTTTTTAGAGTTATAATGTGATGTTTTGAGAGAAAGTAAACTACCATCTGTTGGTGAATATTTTAAACGAATATCATACGCAGCATCTATAAAATGTTGTGGTAAATTTAACGATTTACATACTTCAAGTCCATACATATTACTTCCAGGTCCATCTTTTAATTTACGATCATATACAAGAACATCTTTTTCCTTGTCATATTTAACTTCCATATGTTTAATTATAACTTTATTTAAACATGTAATTTCTTCAAAATCTACTATTTCGTGTAAATGCGTTGCAAATATAAAACTACTATTGCATTTATCTAAGTGTTGAATACCTGCAACAAAAATACTAATCGCTGACATTGTTTCAGTACCAGAGCATAATTCGTCTCCTAAAATAAGACTATTTTCGTTACATAAACGTAAAATAGTTCGCAATTCTGACATTTCTACTGCAAATGTAGATAACCCTTTAAAAATATTATCATTTCCAATAATACGAGTAAAAAGATATTGATATGGTTTAAAATTGAATTGTGAACACGGAACATATAGTCCTGCTTGGGCCATTACAATAGATATACCTAATGCACGTATAAGACTTGTCTTACCGACTGCATTTGTACCATAAAGTAACATACCATTTATTTTATCATCACCTAAAATAATGTCATTTGTTACATATAATTCGTTCATTTGAAATTGTTCCATCAAACAATGGCGTAATTGTTTCGCATCCACAAACGATTTTTCACTATTTATAATATTAGGTTTACAATAATTAAAAGTTTTTGCTAGATAACTTTTATTATGCAATACATCCATAATTGTAATAAAATTTATAATACTTTCTAATACATTTTGATAAGATTCAAACTCAGTAACAAATTTATTATATACTAAGGTTATAGCATCTTTCATAGAAATTTTGATAGATGAAATATTTTTACATAATTCATTGATTTGTTCATCTACAATACAATTATTCGTTGCACTCTGTTTTTCATATTCAAATTGTGTTTTTGATATAGTTAAATGAAATGTCTTTGTTTTATTATCATTACTAGTAAAATTTAAAGATACCAGTGATTTTTCTTTTGGTAAAGCATCTTGTAATAATTTACATCTTCTACTAGTACATACTAGTCTATAATTATTTTTTTCGGTTTCATTTATTTTGACATAATCATTTGATTTTATACTAGTTTTAGTTGTCTTTTTTTCTTTGTTTTCTATTAAACTACTTAGGTGACTTCTAATTACTTCTAATTTAGATTCAGAACTTCGTAATGTGTCTGTTTTTATATCTAAATCTACATCTACACCTAACTTTATAAAATTAATATCAAAATTTTGTAATTGATCAATATCTCTTGCTAATTCACAATTTATATTTTCATCAATAAAATTTATTATAGTGTCACAATATACTCCAATATCATTAATATTTGGTTCGTGGCACTCTAAATATTCCATAAGCGTTTTATTGTCATTAATTGAATTATATATTGTTTTGATAGTATTTATATTATTATACAAATTATAAAAAGCTTTAGGGGTTATTTTCTTTAAAAATATTTGTCGTTGCCATTTAGATATATCTTTTATAGTACCTAATTTCATTTTTAATAAATAATGGAATGACTCCCATTTAGTTAAATAGTATTCAGTAATGTCATATTCTTTTTGTAAATAATCTTCATCTGTTATTGGATTCAAAATAATATAATTAAATTTTCTTTTACCCATAGGTGTTTGACAATTATTTAACATTTGAGATACACACGAATATTTACTAGAATTTACATTTCCATCATTTATTATGTTTAATTGTTTTAATGAATGATTTGCTAATGTAAGACGTGTAGAACAATTTTCAAAAAAAGGCTCAGCTATTTTATTTACTAGATGTGGATTATGTTTATAAACAAAATCTAATAAATAACAAAAACTTTGAGTTGCAATATTGTATTCATAAAAATTTTGAATAAAAATATTATAGTCATCAAAATTATAAAATTTCGATAAAATTTCCTTCTGATATGGTTGTTTTTCACAATTATATACACATTTTATTTTTTCGGATTCAATATTTGTATTGTCGTTTTTCTCTGGTAAATGGATTTTATGAATTAACTTACTATTAATACCTGCATAACTGATAATATTTTCTATTTCTTTTTTGTTAGGTATATTGGTAATTAAAATTACTTCACTTGGATTATAAATCGAAATAAATCTTTCTAATTCATCATATGTAGTTGGATTATTTACATATTTTTCTTTAAATTGAAAAATAGATGTCTTACCAGTATATATATCTATGTTTGAAACACCAATCACAACATATTGTCCCTTTAATAATATTTTATTCTCAATTAAATGAATCCAAATACTTGTTATATTATTATTTAAACTTTCTGAATCATTTTGAAAATAAGTACCTGGAGAGAAAATACCTTTTAGGCTTCTAGTAGTATTTTTAGCAGCCTCATCCTGGTCGTACACTACTGCAGTATATCCTGCTTCTTGAATTTTCTTCAAATATTTCTCAATCATAAAATCTTTTACTCCTGCCATCATTACATTAGATTGTCCAACACATATTTTTTTATCAACAATATTTAATTCACATATTTTGGAGAAATCAATAATTTTACTACATGTCATTGTTTCTGTATCTTTATNATAGATACCATATACTTCATAAAAGGAGCCAACTAACATTAATAATATGGTATTGGCACCATATTCCTCTTGATAAAGTTTTGTTAATTCAAAATATTCTTTTATTAAAGACATATAATTATAGGTGCGAAATCTTTAATCTTGTTTTATTAAATTATAAATTTAGTATTTTTTTTTATAACATATATATGTATAATGAATCTTTTAGGGAGTCAAAAACAACACTCGTCTCTACGAAGTGTAGCTGTAAATACTGCTATTCTAACTAATGCTATGCAAAATAAAATTAATGTTTTATCTAGTAATAATAATAAACTAGTAGCTGATAGACAAAATCTAATTAATATAATCAATAATTTACAACAACAAGTTACAAAATTACAAGAATCTGTCCCTGCTATGGAAGTAAAACCACAAGTCCCTGCTATGGAAGTAAACCCACAAGTCCCTGCTATGGAAGTGAAGATACCTCAAAAACAATCACTTAACTTGAGTAGATTTCAACATAATGAAGTGAAACCATCTGTCTCTATTATTCAAGTGAAGACACCTGAAAAACAATCACTTAACTTG
>JGI25914J50564_10000041_pt1 | contig 34887 bp, 37 predicted proteins | sample LauGreSuBDMM15SN_2_FD_50564 | JGI IMG/M metagenome (IMG submission 50564) | reverse complement strand
GCAGCGTTCAATGTCGCCTCTCGAATTATTGGCTGACAGGGGAGTCGCGTCTGCTGATCTCACTGGTGAATTACTAAACGGCATTGAGGCGCACCGGGTTGCCATCGATGAACAAATCGTCACCCACGCTAAAGGCTGGGCGCTCGACCGCATGCCAGCACTTGACCGAGCCATACTTCGGCTCGCCATATATGAATTGACTTCTCGGCCCGACGTACCCATCGCTGTGGTTATTGATGAAGCAGTCGAATTAGCGAAACGATTCTCTACAGATGACTCGGGACGATTCGTTAATGGTGTTCTAGCGGCGGTCGCAAAGACAGCACGTCCCGTTCTGTAAATATAGATACATGGGTTCCGAAGTCGACGGCGTTGAGGCTCTCACGTTTCGAGACCGGATAACACAGACTTCATTGTGGACGTGGACTGTTGTCCTGTTATGTGTCTGTTCGACGGTTGCGACAACGCGTTTGCAGTGGGATATTCACCGCGGCCTTGGAACCTCGTCATTTGACGTGGGGTTGTATGACCAGGGCATCTGGTTGTTGTCTCGGTTTGAAGCACCATTTGTGACATTGATGGGTCGCAATCTGCTTGGCGATCACGCTTCTCTTATTTTGCTGTTAGTTGCTCCGCTGTATTGGATATGGCCTGGTACGGAGACGCTTCTGGCGTTGCAGTCTTTTGTTGTTGCGGCCGGAGCACTACCGATCTATTTCTTCGCCCGTCGACATCTCAATAGTGCAGCTCTCGGTTGTGCATTCGCAGTTGTGTGGCTTGTGAATCCCGCGGTGAATGGCACCATCTTTGAGAACTATCATCCGGATTCCTTTTTGGGCTTGTTTGTCCCTGTTGCCATAGTTTCTGCACTCACCAAACGGTGGCGTTGGTATTGGGTTGCAGTGATTCTGTCGCTGTTGGTCAAAGAGGACGTTGTCTTAGTCATAGTTCCGCTGGGAGCGATGTTGGCAATACGTGGTGAAACACGTCGAGGAATTCTTACAATCGGTGTTGCTATTTCTGCTGCCTTGTTGGGCATGTTTGTTCTAATGAAGAATCTCATTGGGGTTCCCACTCGCAACGGTTGGCGAATTCCTTTTGGTGGTTTTTCCGGTTTCATCAAAGAAAGTTTTACTAACCCCACGAATGTGATTGAGTACTTAACATCTGAAGGACGATTGATGTACTGGTGGAAGATGTTTGCACCGTTTGCGTTGCTGAGTCTCCTTGCTCCCGAAGTCGCAATGATCAGCGTGCTGGTGCTTGTNGGCAACACAGTAAGCAATTTCTGGTATCAGTTCCATATCGAGTACCACTATTCACTTGTCGCAGTTCCNGCGTTACTCATCGCGACGATTGTAGGAGTGGGGCGTCTTGGAGTTGGATTGCGACGAGGTCTCGTTGNCGTTGTCGTGGTCTCATCATTGTGGAGTGCATCGGTGTGGTCATANGTGCCATTTCGGTTGGATAAGTACCCGCATTGGGGGGCNGAACACCCAGTCGCTGCGGCTGCCGATGAGATGTATGCCGCGATTCCACCGAAGGCAAAGATNTCGGTCTTTCACTCCACCGCTCCGCATCTGGCGCATCGAAAAGAGATTTATCAGTTCCCCAATCCGTTTCGTATCGTGATGTACGGACCTGATACGTCGACGGAAGGCCAACGCAGCCCCTTGGCTGATGGTATTGAATTTGTACTTCTCCCAAGAGTCCTTGATAAAGAGAATCTCAAAGACTGGAACGACGTCTCGGCTGATTTCTATGAATACAAGGCAAACAACTACTGGCAACTGTTTGCCCGAAAGGCCCCCTAGCGCTTCGTCCTATCTGAGTGCTATAGTGNNGNCGACCGTAAAACGGGTCCTGTGAGGCTCGAACGGAAGGACAATATGGCTGGATTCTTCATGCACGCACGCCCCTCGNGAGGGGCGTTTTTCATNCCTGTCCTTCCAGAGGTACTTGCACCATGAGCTCAACCTCGACAGCGTCTTCCGAGATTCTCGGCGTCACTGATGTTGACAAGGCGTTGAAGCGCATCGCTCACGAGATCGTTGAACGAAATTCTGATTTATCTGATGTGGTCATCGTCGGCATGCAGACGGGTGGAACTTGGATCGCGAGCCGGCTCCACAACAACATCGCTCAGATTTCCCCTGCGGTATCTGTCCCTCTCGGAGCAGTTGATATCTCCATGTATCGAGACGACTTCAGTCTTCGACCCCTAGTNCTTTCGGCACCCACTGATATCCCTGTCGACCTGACTGGNCGTACTGTCGTTCTTGTTGATGACGTCTTGTTCACAGGGCGCACGGTACGCGCGGCACTGGAAGCACTGAATGACCATGGGCGTCCACGTGCTGTGCAACTGGCGGTCATGGTTGATCGTGGACATCGAGAATTGCCTATTCGTCCTGACTATGTGGGAAAGAACATTCCAACGCACTTTTCTGACGAAGTCAGTGTCGGGCCAGACGGAGTTACTGTCGTGACTGCATCAGGGGAATCGCAATGAAGCATCTCTTGTCGACGCGCGACCTCGGCACTGAAGACATTGTCTCGATCTTGGCGATGGCTGACCACATGGCAGAAATCAATTCGCGAGCNGTGCCCAAGGTTCCTGCGTTGCGGGGTCGCACGGTAGCCAGTGTGTTCTTTGAAGACTCCACACGAACCCGCCTGAGTTTTGAAACCGCAGCAACCAGGCTTTCTGCAGAAGTGATGACCTTCACGGCCAGTTCCTCGAGTGTCAATAAGGGGGAAAGTTTGCGCGACACCATTGAGACATTGTCTGCGATGGGTGTTGACGCGTTTGTGGTTCGTCATAAGTCAAGTGGTGCCCCTCAGCAAATCACGCAATGGACAGATGCCGCAGTTATCAATGCGGGCGATGGCTGGCACCAACACCCAACACAAGCTCTCTTAGATGCCTACACAATCACTCGTAANTTCAATGAATTGAANTCGATGCAGGGCCGAACTGTTGCGATTGTTGGGGATATCAAACATTCGCGAGTCGCTCGCAGTGGTATCGACGTGTTCACGCGTCTAGGGGCGAAGGTTGTCTTGGTGGCTCCCACGGCGTTCTTGCCAAGTTCACTTGACGGCTGGGGAGTAACTACAGCTGATTCACTCGACGAAGTTATTGGCGTGGTCGATGTGGTGTACATGCTTCGCATTCAACGTGAACGAATCGATGCAGCGCAGATGCCAAGTCTTCGTGAGTACAGCTCGCTGTTTGCGCTCACACCTGAGCGCGCGGCACGGATGCAAAGCCATGCATTGCTACTTCATCCCGGCCCCATCAATCGTGGTGTCGAAATGATTGTTGATCCATCTCTGGTCCCCGGATCACGCATTCTGCAACAAGTCACTAACGGAATCTCCATCCGCATGGCTGTGCTCTTCAGTCTTCTTGGTGGCGATGCCACGACCACATTGCAGAATGGAGTCGAGGCATGAGCGCCAAAGGCAAATCAATAGTTATTCGTGGCGCAACAGTTGTGAATCCTGATGCCATGTTTGTGGCTGATGTTCGTATCGCCGATGGTGTTATCGAAGCCATCGGGGACGCACTCACCGGAGACATTGTTCTGGAAGCATCAGGTTGCTATGTATCGTCTGGCTTCGTCGACCTTCATACGCATCTTCGTGAACCCGGCAAAGAAGAAGCTGAGACTATTGAATCGGGCAGTCGCGCTGCCGTTCTTGGTGGGTTCACTGCTGTTGTAGCGATGCCAAACACTGATCCTGCTCAAGACAACGTGGCAACTGTTCAGTTCGTTCGTGATCGTGGGCGTGCTGTCGGTCTGTGTGAAGTGATTCCGTCGGGGTGCATCACTGTTGGTCGCCTTGGCGCACAATTAGTTCCTTTTGAACAATTAGCTAAGGAAGGCGTCACGTTATTTACTGATGATGGCACCGGAGTACAAGATGCTCTGGTGATGCAACGCGCGCTAATGGTGGCACAGCGTTTGAACTGACTCTTTCTCAGCATTGTGAAGTTGCAAGCATGACGGTGGGTGCAGTGATGCACGACGGTGCGTGTTGTTCCACGATGGGAGTGCCAGGATGGCCGTCGGCGGCTGAAGAAGAAATGGTGCGACGCGATATCGAGCTCGTGCGCATGACAGGGGCGCGGGAGCATTTCATGCATCTCTCTACAAAGGGAAGTGTTGAATTAGTTCGTGCGGCAAAGGCCGAGGGTCTACCTGTGACGGCTGAAGTTACTCCTCATCACATTTCCCTCACTGACGAACTGCTCTCGGGGTTTGACCCGATCTTTAAGGTCAATCCACCATTGCGCACAATGGCTGATATCTCAGCACTGCGCGAAGGTCTTACTGACGGAACTATCGATGCAATTGCTACTGACCATGCGCCACACGCTGGTCACACAAAAGAGCAAACACTCGATACAGCGCCACCAGGAATGTTGGGACTTGAAACTGCACTAGGTGTTGTCAACACCGCCGTCACTTTGTCGCCTCAGAAGATTGCTGCCGTGATGTCATGGAACCCAGCAGTTATCGCAAGTATCTCTGACCATCAGGGCCGACCAATCGCGGTTGGTGAACCAGCACACATCGCAGTATGGGACACCACCACCGTGTGGTCCGTCTCTCGCGATGAACTTGCAAGTCGCAGTACTAATACGCCGTATCACGGCATGGAACTTCGGGGCCGCGTGCGGCACACGATCTACAACGGCCAACTGGTCGTGCAAGAAGGGAAGGCACTCGCGTGAGTACCGACATTACAAATATTGCACTCGTGCTTGAAGATGGTTCGGTCTTTGAAGGAGAAGCAGTGGGGTATATGCCAGAAAACGGCATCGCAGCCGGTGAGGTTGTGTTTCATACGGCCCTGACTGGTTATCAGGAGGTCTTCACTGACCCGTCGTATGCGGGCCAGATCATCACTTTCACCACCTCACATATTGGTAACTACGGCGTCACTCCAATCGACTCTGAATCGCGCGGGACGTTTGCTCGTGGTGTCATTATGCGCGACATGGCTCGTCGTCACAGTAATTGGCGGAGCGAATCAAGCCTNGATGCAATGTTGAAAGCACAGAAGCTTCCAGGAGTANCAGGGCTTGACACACGTCGGCTNACCCGATTGCTNCGCGACTCTGGATCACTGCGTGGTGCATTTGGAACTGCAGANCAATCTGNCCTGCTTGCCGCAGCAAAAAATGAAAAAGGAACATCCGGAATTGACTTGGTATCGGAGGTAACAACACCACAGCCCTACACAGTCGGTGATGGCAAGTTCAATGTGATCGCATACGACTTCGGAATTAAGACAACTATTCTTCGTCATCTCTCTGAAATAGCAACCGTGACAGTGGTCCCTGCCGGCATGACTGCAGAAGAAGTGTTGTCACTTTCGCCACAAGGGGTTTTCTTGTCGAACGGGCCTGGTGACCCTGAAATGGTCATGGGCGCCACAGATGCGATCCGTTCAATTGTTGAAGCAGGCGTTCCGACTTTCGGAATTTGTCTCGGGCATCAGTTGTTGTCTCGTGCATTCGGTGGACACACGTTCAAGTTGCCCTTTGGACACCACGGTGCAAATCACCCGGTCCGCCACATCGCAACCGGATCAGTTGAGATCACTAGCCAAAACCACAACTTCTGCGTTGACCCTGATTCATTATCGGGAGTTGCTGACATTACGCACGTGAATCTCAATGACCACACCAACGAAGGAATGCGCTTGCGCGACTATCGCGCTTTCAGTGTGCAGTATCACCCTGAAGCGGGGCCAGGTCCACATGACAGTCAGTACTTATTCGGACAATTCGCTGAACTCATGGAGGAAAAATAATGCCTCGCCGCAATGATCTACACACAATCCTCATTATTGGTTCTGGACCAATTGTTATTGGTCAAGCATGCGAGTTTGACTATTCAGGTACTCAAGCATGTCGGGTGCTGAAGGAAGAGGGCTACAGAGTCATTCTGGCTAACTCAAACCCAGCGACGATCATGACCGACCCAGACTTTGCTGATCGCACATATATTGAACCGTTAACGCCAGAGATTTTGGCGCGCATCATTGAACGCGAGAAGCCAGATGCTGTGCTGCCAACTCTCGGTGGACAAACAGGTCTGAACCTGGCGATGGCACTGTTTGAAAAGGGCCTAGTTGGTGTTCCGGGTACTCCCGAACTGATTGGGGCAAATGCTGAAGCAATTGCCACTGCAGAAGATCGTGACAAGTTCAAACAAGCGATGATTGAAATCGGTCTCAGCGTTCCTCATAGTGGTATCGCACACAATATGGATCAAGCAACAGAAGTCTTGAAGGAAATCGGGCTTCCCGTCATTATTCGTCCTGCTTACATCCTTGGCGGACGCGGAACCGGAATTGCAAACACGATGGAAGAGTTCCTAAAGCTTGCATCGATCGGACTTGATGCAAGCCCAATTAAGGAGATCCTTGTAGAGACGTCAATCGTCGGTTGGAAGGAATACGAGCTTGAAGTTATGCGCGATCATGCTGATAATTGCGTCATCATCTGCAGTATTGAAAACTTCGACCCCATGGGTGTACACACGGGTGATTCCATCACTGTTGCTCCAGCACAGACTTTGTCTGATGTGGAATACCAGAAGATGCGTGATGCGGCATTCGCATGTATTCGACGCGTCGGTGTGGAAACAGGTGGCTCAAACGTTCAGTTCGCACTGAATCCTGCAAATGGTGATCTTGTAGTCATTGAAATGAATCCACGCGTGTCGCGATCTTCAGCCTTGGCCTCTAAAGCAACAGGGTTTCCCATTGCGAAGATTGCTGCCAAACTGGCAGTTGGGTACACGCTTGACGAAATTTCAAACGACATCACGAAGATGACTCCAGCAAGTTTTGAACCAACCATCGACTATGTGGTCACAAAAATCCCTCGATGGGCGTTTGAAAAACTTCCGGGCACGTCTGGAGTATTGGGCACACAGATGCAGAGTGTCGGTGAAGTGATGTCTATTGGGCGTACATTTCCTGAAAGTTTGCAAAAGGCTCTTCGGTCACTTGAACAGGGAAGGCTCGGCCTGAATTGTGACAGTGGAGAATCGTTGTACGACGGTCTCAGTGATGTGGATCTGCTGATGAAGGCGTCTATTGCTACCCCCGAGAGAATCTTCCAAGTCGGTGAGGCTCTTCGTCGAGGCATGAGTGTTGATCAGGTACACGATGCAACAAAGATTGACGTGTGGTTTCTTGACCAAATGCAGATCATCGTTGATGAGCGTCATTCGTTGGAAGGAAAGACTTTGACCCAACTGAGTCGATATGAATTGCGCCGTGCAAAGCGGCTCGGATTTTCCGATGGTCAACTTGCACATGTTCTCAAAGAGGACGAAATGGCAGTTCGTTCATATCGTGAATCGTTGGGAATCATCCCCACCTACAAGACCGTCGATACGTGTAGTGCAGAGTTTGATGCACAGACGCCGTATCACTACTCAACCTATGAGGATGAAAATGAAGTCCGTCCGTCAAGTAAGCCGCGGGTAATCATTCTTGGTTCCGGGCCGAACCGTATTGGTCAAGGAATTGAATTTGATTATTGCTGCGTTCATGCAAGTTTCGCATTGCGTGCCGCTGGATATGAGACCGTCATGATTAACTGCAACCCAGAAACTGTTTCAACTGACTACGACACTTCTGATCGTCTTTACTTCGAGCCTTTGACTCGTGAAGATGTCTTGAATGTCATCGCCGCTGAGACGCTTGCGTCTGGTGGCGTAGCTCCAAAGGTAATCGTTGGTCTTGGTGGGCAAACACCGTTGAAATTGTCTGGTCTCATTGACCCTGCATTGATTGCGGGAACTTCTCCACATTCGATCGACCTCGCAGAAGACCGTGAGAAGTGGAATCAGTTGTGCGATTCTTTGTCAATTCCCCAGCCCCCGGGTGGAACCGCTGTCACGTTTGCAGAAGCAAGCGTGATCGCTCAACGTGTTGGCTATCCGGTTTTGGTCCGCCCTAGCTATGTACTTGGTGGACGAGCAATGCAGATTGTGCATGATGCGCAGGCATTGGAAAGCGCTATGGACCAAATGGCACGCGATGGAAGCCTTGGCAGAGAAGGTGGTCTTTCTGCTGAACGTCCTGTCCTCGTCGACCACTTCTTGGAAGATGCAACAGAAGTAGATGTGGATGCAATTCGTGACCATACAGGTGAAGTTCTCATCGGTGGAGTTATGGAACACGTGGAAGAGGCCGGAGTTCACTCTGGTGACTCGGCATGCGCCATTCCGCCACAGACTCTTCCTGCTTGGGTCGTCGAAGTCATCAGTGCATATACAACGTCCATTGCAAACTCATTAGATGTGCGTGGGCTTATCAATGTTCAGTTCGCTGTTCTCGGAACCACGGTCTTTGTTATCGAAGCAAATCCCCGGGCATCTCGCACGGTTCCATTCGTTGCAAAGGCAACAGGCGTGCCATTGGCCAAAGTGGCTAGCCGCGTGATGCTGGGAGCAACCCTTGCCGAGTTGCGTGTCGAAGGACTACTAGTGCCACCGGTAACAGGCGGTCATGTATCGGTGAAGGAAGCAGTGTTGCCCTTTAATCGGTTCCCTGATGTTGATACGGCTTTGGGGCCAGAAATGCGTTCCACAGGTGAAGTGATGGGAATCGATAGAACTTTTGGTCGTGCGTTCGTTAAATCACAAACTGCTGCTGGAACTGTTCTGCCCACTTCTGGCACCGTGTTCTTATCGTTCAACGATGGCGACAAGCCAGCGGGAATTGTCGTTGCTAAACGATTGCGAGATCTAGGTCTTGGAATCGCTGCAACCACGGGAACTGCGAACTACTTGGCCAAATTCGGTTTACCAGTTGATCGAATTGTCGGCAAGTTGTCAGAGATTGAAGGGTCCTCTCTGGAGAATGCCGCCGCGTTAGTGGCCAGTGGCGAGATTAGCTTCGTGGTGAATACCCCTCATGGGCGAGGGTCGCGCCAAGATGGCGAAGCAATTCGTAAAGCGGCAAATGCAAATGGCGTATCGTCAGTAACAACTGTTGAAGCTGCGCTAGCGGCAGTCAATGGTTTGTGGGAGCAACGCTCAAGCGAGGTCGAAGTGAGATCACTGCAGGAATATCACGGCAGAGCATGACAATGCAGCGCGGTGCGCGCTATCTCGATGCCCTGGGCGGTGTGAATGTAGGGGGAGTCCTTCTCTCTAANCCGTTCATGACTGCATCGGGTACAAGTGGTCACGATGTCGAGCTCTCTGGTTACATGCCACTACGTCGTCTCGGTGCAGTGGTCGTGAAGAGTCTGTTCCATGAGCCATGGCCGGGTAATCCGTCACCGCGCGTGAATGTCGCCGCTAGCGGCATGATGAATGCAGTGGGGTTGCAAGGTCCCGGAGTCGTGTCATGGATTCGTGAGTCCTTACCAAAGCTCGAATCTGAAGGCGTTGTTGTTATTGCAAGCATCTGGGGCCGCACCGTTCAAGAGTATGTGTTAGCAACGGAGCAATTGGTGGCTGCGGGGAATCGAATTAGTGCAATTGAAGTGAACTTGTCCTGTCCGAATCTTGAGGGCCGCAGTGGAATCATTGCCCACGACCCGTCACTTGCTGGTCAGATTGTGTCTGCGGTGTGTGCTCGGTCTCAGGTTCCTGTGTGGGCGAAATTGAGCGCAAATACAGATCGCATTGTTGAGATTGCAACAACAGTGTCAGATGCTGGCGCATCGGCTGTCACGGTGATGAACACAATGCTCGGCATGCAGATCGATGTACGTACGTCACGTCGAAGCCTTGGTAATGGTGGTGGGGGTTTATCTGGACCAGCAATCCGCCCTATCGCTGTGCGTGCAGTTCACGATATTCGTGTGGCGTTGCCGGGCATTGCCATCGTCGGAGTTGGNGGAATTGCATCAGGTGATGATGCAATCGAAATGATGATGGCTGGGGCCAATGCAGTGCAGGTCGGGACCGCTTCATTTGCTCGGCCAGACGCAACCTGGCGAATTGCTTGCGCGGCCGCTTCCCGTGCGCATGCGCTCGGCGCGTCCTCATGGTCGACCATTGTCAACGCTGTTCACCAGGTCTGATTTGTCGTAAGAGAGCCATAAACGGCTCCTCGGAACTATCATTGGGCTATGGAAAGCACGAATACCGACATGGAAGTAGTTGCGCAGTTGCGCACCGCTCGTGTTTCAGCNGTGCTGGAATCCTCAAAGGGCAATGTTGCGTCTGTGTTGGAAACCCCACTTGGTTCGTATGTAGCGCAGGTCTATGTTGTGAAACTTCTTGATGTGTCGCCGCGCCTCGGCAAAGTAGCGGGTCGTCGTCTGATGGCTGAGCTTGGTATTGGGGCTCTGTCGCGTGTTTGTGATCTCACGGAACAGCAGCGTCGTGCACTTATTGATGTGGTGGAGAATCCACGATGACGGTTCCAATCATTGTCATTGTCTCTGGGCCGGGCGGAGCTGGAAAAGGAACCATTGTTGAAGCGTTGATTCAACGTGATGCAACATTGTGGCTGAGTCGGTCATGGACTACGCGAATTCAACGCGACGGTGAATCAGATGATGCGTATGTTTTTGTTAAGAGATCTGAATTTGAACAGCACATTGCTGATAATGGTTTTCTTGAGTGGACAGAGTTTCTGGGAAATCTGTATGGCTCGCCACGACCATCTGTTGATTCAGGTCTAGACATTGTTCTTGAAATTGAATTGCATGGGGCTCAGCAGGTCAAGCAAAGCCACCCCGAAGCAATCCTGGTATTCGTGCGCCCGCCATCTCGTGAAGAACAGCAACGTCGACTACAAGGTCGTGGCGACCCAGAGCATCATGTTGTCGAGCGTCTGCGTAAAGCTGAAGATGAAGAGCGCGAAGGGGCCGTGCTGGCTGACGTTGTGGTCATAAATGATGATTTTGAGCGCGCAGTAGCAGAGATACAAGGGATTATCGGTGCGGCTCGGGCCGAACGGCGATAACATTTAGGCGACTTCGGAGGTCCACCATGTCCCGTCAGAACGACTCCATGATTCATCCAAACATTGAAGGTTTGCTTGATCGCGTTGACTCTAAATTCAGCCTCGTCACGCTTGCTTCGTATCGTGCGCGCCAGATCAACTCCTACTTCAACCAATTGGGTGAAGGTCTNGGACACATGGTCCCACCGCAAGTGTCNTCTGTTGCTCGTAAGCCTCTCTCTATTGCNTTCGAAGAAATCGCTGCNGACAAGATTGTCAAAGTAGAGCGTTTGCCGTACGACGAGATGGAAGCTGAAGCNGCTGCTGCCTTTGGCGAAATTGAAGGCGACGTTGTCGCTGACGTTGTCGAATCAGACGCTGAATAGTTTTTCGGGTTAGTCCCGCCTACCCCCCCCGAAAGTCGTGATGATGTCTCTACACGGTCGCTCCATCGTTCTTGGAATCTCAGGAGGCATTGCCGCTTATAAGGCAGTGGAACTGTGTCGGCAGTTAGTAGACGCTGGTGCACATGTTGCGCCCATTATGACCGAAGACGCTCATCGATTCATTGGTCCTGTCACAGTGTCGGCACTTGCATCTGAACCAGTGCACACAAGTTTGTGGGATGACGCATCTCCAATTCCACACACGCGACTTGGTCAGAACGCTGATGTCATTGTTGTTGCTCCGGCTACTGCACGAGTGATTGCTGCGTATGCGATGGGTCTATCGCACGATCTTCTTAGTGCCACTTTGATTGCTACTCGCGCACCTGTTGTGTTGTGCCCGGCTATGCATACCGAGATGTGGGAACACCCAGCAGTAGTCGACAACATTGCATTGTTGCGTTCCCGTGGAGTCATCATTGTTGAACCACAATCGGGGCGCTTAGCAGGCGGGGACATCGGCACAGGTCGTCTTGCAGATACGTCATCCATCGTCAGTGCTGTGACAACCGCGTTGAATGGGTCAGATAAAGATTTGGCTGGCACGTCAGTATTGGTGACAGCCGGTGGAACTCGTGAACCAATTGATGCGGTGAGGGTGATTGCTAACCGCTCAAGTGGGAAACAGGGATACGCAATCGCAGAACAAGCTCACAAGCGTGGTGCAACTGTCACCATCGTCAGCACCGTTGATCGTGAGACTCTTGCAGGGATAACTGTTGTACCTGTCGAGACAGCGCAGCAGATGTTGGACGCAGTCAATTGTCATGCACCGACTACCGATGTCATCATCATGACTGCTGCCGTTGCTGACTTCCGTCCTGTTCAAGCTGTTGCCGGAAAGATCAAGAAAGATGGGGGCATTCCTGAGATTATTCTTGAACCCACAGTAGATATTTTGGGATTTCTCGGAACTCATAAACCTGCTGGACAGACTCTTGTTGGGTTTGCGGCTGAGACCAGCAACCTTGTGGATAACGCTCGAGGCAAGTTAATTCGTAAGAATTTGGACCTCATTGTGGCTAATGATGTGTCTGCTGATCGGGTCGGATTCGGACATGACACGAACGAAGTCACCATTTTGCTTGCGTCGGGGGATTCTCTTGAGGTGCCTCTTGCTGACAAACACACCATCGCCACTGCTGTATTAGATAGCGTGTCACGGGTGCGGGCGGCTCATCGTCCGCAACTATGAAGGAGTCGCCTTGAGAAATTTCACTTTTACGTCTGAGAGCGTGACCGAGGGTCACCCAGACAAGATGGCAGACCAGGTTTCTGACTCAGTACTCGATGCGTTGTTGGCCATTGATCCAAACAGTCGCGTGGCATGTGAAACATTGTTGACCACTGGTCTGTGCGTCGTGTCTGGTGAAATCACAACTGACGCTTATGTCGACATTCCCGCTATCGCTCGTGCCGCAATCAAGCGGATTGGGTACGACGATGCTGCATACGGTTTCGATGGCAATACCTGTGGTGTTGTGGTGGCACTCGATGCGCAGAGCCCAGACATCGCACAAGGTGTCGACATCAGTGAAGAACAGCGCAGTGGAAAAAGCGGCGAAGACATCATCAACGGTCAAGGTGCTGGCGACCAAGGGATGATGTTCGGTTATGCCTGCAACGACACTCCTGATCTCATGCCCCTTCCTATTTGGTTGGCACATCGTCTTGCTGAACGGCTGACTGAAGTTCGTAAGAGCGGACTTATTCCGTACCTTCGTCCGGATGGAAAGACTCAAGTCACGTTTGAGTACGTTGATGGTCGTCCCGTGAAGTTGTCGACAGTTCTTATCTCTACTCAACACCGTGATGGAGTGAGTCGTGAAACTGAAATTCGTCCTGACCTGATTGAGCAAGTAATCATGCCAATCATTCCTGCTGCATTTGCTGACGATAATCCTGCGATTTACATCAACCCGACTGGCAAGTTCGTTCTCGGTGGACCTCATGCTGACACCGGTCTTACTGGTCGTAAAATCATCGTTGATACATACGGTGGTATGGGTCGTCACGGTGGTGGAGCATTCTCCGGTAAGGACCCGTCAAAGGTTGACCGCTCTGCTGCATATGCGGCTCGTTGGGTTGCAAAGCATGTAGTTGCGAGCGGTGCTGCAGAAAAGTGTGAAGTGCAAGTCGCATACGCCATTGGTATGTCGCAGCCGATCAGCATCTTGGTTGAAACGTTTGGTACAAACACTGTCAGCGAAGAGTCAATTGAAAAAGCTGTGCGTGACGTGTTTGACCTACGCCCGGGTGCAATTGTGCGTGACCTTGATTTGAAGCGTCCCATTTATGCAAAGACCGCTGCATACGGTCACTTCGGTCGTCCAGAACCAGAATTCACTTGGGAAACCTTGTCGCGTCTGTCTGATTTCAAGGCCGCTGTCAAACTCTGAGCAATCAGTCGCCACTCGTTGCGTCGGTAGTTCCGGACGTATCGGGTATCGACAAGGTCTTTGATTACCTCATACCAACTGAGCTCGAGAATCGAGCAGCTATTGGTGCACGTGTGCGCATTGTGCTTAACGGACGTCGTGTGGGTGGCTGGATCACACACGTCTCTCGTTACGAGGAAGGCGACTCGGCGGCGGTGCCCCTCGATCGGCTGAAGCCGATTGTGTCTGTGTCAGGGTTGGGAGTTGAGCCCGACCTCGTTCCATTGACGAAATGGATCTCAGAACGATGGTGGGGGTCATGGCGTTCTGTTCTGTCGAGCGCGTCAGCGCCACGAATGCGAGAGCGAATAGTTCATTCTCGGCGAACACGTTCTCAGGACATCGGTACTGACACTGTGTCCGGGGCTGCGTTTGAATTGTTTCAAGCAGGGGGCGGGTTGTTGGTAGTTCCGCCCGCATTGTCTTCACTTGCGGTGGTGCTGCGACTTGCGTGTATCGGCCCGCTCCTCGTTATTTGTCCATCGCAGAAAATGGCCTCAATGGGTGCTGCTTTTCTTCGCCGCAAGGGATTGAGCACTGCGTTAGTTCCTGATGAATGGGATAGCGCACGTGGTGGAGTTGATGTTGTAATTGGAACACGTTCCGGAGTCTTTGCGCCGTGCCCTGACGTAGTTGCAATCGTTGTAATTGATGAACATGATGAACTCTTGAAGGAAGAGCGATCTCCGGCATGGGATGCAACTGCAGTTGCGAGCGAGCGCGCACGTTGTGCAGGAGTTCCTATTATTTGTACTTCTGCNGTGCCATCGGCGCAGTCGCAGCATGTTTTTAGCGAACACATAGTGCAGGTTCAGGCCGAGAATGGATGGCCGCGAATAATTGTTGTCAATCTTTCTGACGTTCCAGTTGCTCAGTCACTGCTTTCCAGCGAACTACTTGAAGCTGTAGGAATATCTGGTGCTACAACCGTGTGTGTTTTGAACACAAAAGGAAAGGCCCGACTGATTGTCTGCAAGTCGTGTCGTCATGTGCAGGCATGTCCGTCATGTGCTTCGTTGATGACCTATGACGAAGGCAACAATCTGTGGTGCGTGCGCTGTCAAGAAATGCACGGTGGGGTATGTCTGGCATGTGGTCGTGCTGCTTTTACTGTGCCCCGTGGAGGGGTGTCACAACTGGTGTCTCAGATTCAGGCATCTACGCGTAACCCCGTCGTTGAAATTTCATCGGACTCGCCCGATGACTGGAGCAAGGGGACAGTGTTCATCGGGACTGAGGCTGTACTTCACCGGATTCCTACTGCTGACACTGTTATTTTTGCTGATATCGATCGTGATCTGGGAGCACCGCGGATGACGGGTGCGCACGAGGTGTTGTCCATGATTGCTAAAGCTGCGCGCATGGTGGGCGCCAAAGGGACACTTGTTGTTCAGACTCGCCAAATTGAGAACCCTCTGATTGTCGCTTTGTCACAATCAGATGTGTCAACGGCGTTACAGACATGGAGCGATGCCGACTNCGCTCAACGACGAGCGATGATGCTGCCTCCATTTGGTGCAATCGCGCGTGTGCTGGTTACTGCTCCTCGATCATTGTCGGAGATCGCACTACCTCCAATGGTTCATACAGCCCGTGATGAAGACGCTTTTCTTCTTCGCGCATCATCTCGCATCGAACTTGACGCAGCAATTTCACTAATCAGATCTGAATTTGGAACTGCGGTCCGTATTCACATTGATCCGTACCGTTTCTAAGATTGGGCCTTCACTTCAAGAACTCGAAACCCATTGCGACTAGCCAGTCGGCTGGTGGGGTACGACAGTCCGGTCATCCATTCGGATAAGGAATCAGCACCCAGGTTCTTGTTGACTACGAGATATGCAGTTCCGCCAGTATCAAGCCGCGCAAGCCATAGCTCTAGCAAGTCATGCAACGCAGACTTTCCAATTCTGATTGGTGGGTTCGACCACACAGCCGCAAACCTGATTGATGGGTCAACTTCTTCGGGAGCCGATACCACAATGTTTTCTAGGCCGTTACGAGTTGCGTTTTCACGACATATGTCCCGCGCACGTTGATTGGTGTCTACTGCGTACACCGTGCATTTTGGGTATCGGGCCGCCAGAGTGAGTGCGATTGCGCCGGATCCGCATCCGATGTCACACAAAAATGATCCGGGTGCAATTGGTGTGCCCCCATGTTTTGCCATGACTTCGAGGAGCACGGACGTTCCTTTGTCAAGACCATGTTGGGCAAAGACGCCAGCGTCTGTGGAAAGAGTCAACTCGCCGTCAGTTCCAGTCACCACAAACTCTTTACGTCGCGAGGCGGCTTGCGGAGTCTCAGAAAAATAGTGCTGGGGGTCAGATGATGAGGGGGTGTTCTTTGGCATGTTGTCTCCGCAGGTAGCCTTTCAGATTGTGGCCTATGACATTCGCACCTTCGGAGATCCTGTTCTCACCTCAGTAGCCGAACAAGTTGAGAATATCGACGGAAAAATCGTGCGCCTCTCNCAGGCCATGCTGCAGGCAATGTACCAAGCCCCAGGTCTCGGGCTGGCTGCTCCCCAAATTGGAGTTCAGAAACAGATCTTCGTGTACGACGTTGATGGTGTACCCGTGACCCTATTGAACCCACGAATAGTTGAGTCTCGTGGTGAGTGGGTGTACGACGAAGGATGTTTGTCAATCCCCGGTTTGTATGTCGAAATGCTTCGACCAAAAGAAGTGTTGCTCGAAGCAGTTGATCTTGGGGGAAACACTATTCAAATCGAGGCAGATGAGTTGCTGGCTCGCCTGTTTCAACATGAGCTCGATCATTTGAATGGCGTATTGATGTTTGAACGTATGACGCCAGACCAACGTGAAGAAGCGCTCTCTGAATACAAGCGCATTGCTGATGGGGGAACCTCTGAAGGAGAGACCCGCCATATTGGTCTGAAGTAGTCATGACTCGTGAGGCTCGACCTCTCGTATTTCTTGGCACCCCAACAGCCGCCGCAACAATCTTGTCGGAATTGATACGTAACGGTTTTGAAATAGCTCACGTTGTTACTCGTGCCGATGCCCGTCGAGGACGGGGTTCATCTACAACACCCAGCCCAGTGAAGCAGGTAGCAATCGACAATGCGATTGACGTGTCGCATGACTGGGCGTGGGTGAAAGAAAATTCCAATCGTGAACTGCTTGGTGTGGTTGTTGCATACGGCAAAATCATTCCTGCAGCAGTCCTGTCGCATACTCCAATGGTCAACGTTCATTTTTCTCTACTGCCGCGTTGGCGCGGAGCGGCACCAGTGGAACGAGCCATATTGGCTGGGGACGCACGCACTGGCGTGTGCATTATGAATGTGGAAGAAACGCTTGATACCGGTGATGTATTTGCTCGACGAGAGATTGACATCGTGGATGCGCATACGAGCGAAAAACTCACGGCAGATCTTGCGATACTGGGGGGAGACCTTCTCGTCGACACGTTGACAGAAGGATTAGGTGTGGCCGTCCCTCAACAGGGTGAGTCAACGTATGCGACAAAGGTGAGCACTGATGAACTTCTACTCGATTGGAATCGTTCGAGTATTGAAGTGTCACGCATGGTTCGTGCAGTACGTTCGTACACGATGATTGGATCCCAACGTTTGAAGGTCATCCAAGCAGAATTGATTACAGACAGAGTGCAGTTGAGCCCTGGTCAGTGCGATGGGGCGGGATGCGTCGGCACACGTGATGGGGCAGTGCGACTGGTCGCAGTACAACCAGAAGGTAAAGCGGTCATGGACGCTGTGGCGTGGTTGCATGGCCGTAGCGACCAGGGAATCATTCAATTTTCCTAACTCTTCGTAAAACCATCCCTGAGCAGAAGCGATGTCTCGCTAACCTCAACTCGTGCTAAAAATTGTCTTACCTAAGGGGTCGTTAGAGACCGCAACACTTGCTCTGTTTGATGCAGCGGATCTTACGGTTGTGCGTTCCTCGTCCGTTGAGTACAAAGCATCAATTGATGATCCTCGTGTTGAGTCGGTCAGAATTCTGCGTCCGCAAGAGATTGCCTCGTATGTTCAAGAGGGGCTTTTTGATTTGGGCATCACGGGGCGTGACTGGATTGAAGAAACATCGAGCGATGTTGTCAGTCTCGGAGAATTGCGTTACTCAAAAGCAACATCGCAGCCTGTTCGTGTTGTTGTAGCTGTTGCCGATTCGTCGCCAGCTCAATCCGCAAAGGATTTGAAAGATGGCATTCGCGTTACTACGGAATATCCGGAGATGACTCGTCGTTATTTTGCCGAACGAGGCATCAAAGCGGATATTCGTCTGAGCTATGGCGCAAGTGAAGCAAAGATTCCTGATATCGCCGATTGTGTTGTTGACATCACCGAGACGGGGAGAGCATTACGTGCCTCAGGGCTCCGCATTATTGACACCGTTCTCACCAGCTATACCGAATTGATTGCCAACAAAGAGTCATATGCCGACCCAGTAAAACGGCACGCNATGCAACAAATCATGACATTGCTCACCGGAACGCTTGANGCTCGCGACAAAGTGTTGTTGAAGTTGAACGTGGCAGAGTCATCTCTCGATGCAGTTCTTGCCTTGTTGCCCGCAGCAAAATCTCCTACGGTCTCGCGTCTGGCCTCTGGTGATGTGGCGGTTGAATCGGTAGTTCCAAAACGTGGAATCAACACACTGATTCCAGATCTCATTGATGCCGGTGCATCTGATTTGCTCGAAATTCCTATTTCAAAAATCATCCATTAAGACAATGCATTCTGAAGAACTGAGCGAGGAACTCACAGGTACCGTGACTGTATTCAATGATGCTCACGGCTTAGGCGAGATCACTGATTCTGCATCTGTCGTGTGGCCGTTTCATTGTGTGTCCATTGCTGATGGCTCTCGCACAATTGAAGTGGGACGACAAGTTGTGTTTCGAACGGGCTTTCGCGTCGCGCGCCCGGAAGCGGTTTCTATTCGCTTGGTGTAGGTGGAGACGATTTCTGGACAAACACCATTCGTATGTTTCCGAGAGCGGCCACCAGAGTGTCGTGGTGTTCTCCCAGTCGCTCCCCAAGGCCATCAACAAGCAGCCCGAGGGCATCGATTGCTATCTGGGCATCGGATAGGCGCACTGGTTCTGCAGACAGGTGTATGGCCGCTAGTTCAAACAGTCCCATGGCATGATTGGCCACAACAATGGCTGCGGGCACCTCAGCGAGGCGCCGACGAGCCTCTGCAACGGCTTCGAGGGCCTCGGCGGTGCCTTCGTCCATTTCTGGTCTTGGTGAATCTGTGTGGGGCATGGTGTGGTCAGTGCTCATGTGCCGATACCCTAACTGGCGTCAACTGAGCGAAGTGGGGCATCTGCCCCCACCGGTCCAGCCATGAGGTTGCGACAGGTCGAGAAGGCGAGCGATTCTGTCGCTCTGTGTCTGCTTTGCGCACTGGCGCAAAATATCGCATCATGCGGTATTGATACAGAGGAGGGCTTGCCCATTGCTTAGAAGTGAACAGTCATAGTTACGCCACCGAGTGAACCGCGCTACAACGAACGCATCCGTGCGCGCGAGGTTCGCCTCATTGGTCCAGATGGCAGCCAAGTTGGTGTTCGCACCACGGCTGACGCACTTGTCCTTGCACGTGAGTTAGATCTCGACCTTGTCGAAGTTGCTCCGCTTGCAAACCCGCCAGTGTGTCGCATTATGGATTACGGCAAGTTCCGTTACGAAGAAGCACAAAAGCTGAAGGAATCTCGTAAGAAGACAACCCACGTCACCGTGAAAGAGGTGAAGTTCCGACCAAAAATCGGAAAGGGAGACTTCGATACCAAGGTTCGTCATATGCGTGATTTCCTCGAAGACGGTCACAAAGTGAAAGTAACTCTGCAGTTCCGAGGCCGCGAGGTGGCGCACCCTGAATTGGGCGCAAAAATCCTTGATGCAGCTCTCGAACAACTCGGATCGATTGCCAAGGTGGAAACCCAGGCGCGACTTGAGGGCAGAAATATGACAATGGTTCTTTCACCAGACAAGAAGCCAGTCAAGAAATCGTCAGACAGGGACGAGCCACAGGAATCAGCACNCGTTGTTGAAAATGTGGTTCAACCAGAAGAAATATTAGAAGAAACATCAGAAGTACAGGAATAGAGGAAACACGACATGCCAAAGATGAAGACAAACAAGACCGCTGCAAAGCGTTTCAAAGTATCGGGAACAGGAAAGTTGCGCCGTCAAAAAGCCAACCGTCAGCACTTGTTCGAAAAGAAGTCGAGTGTTCGTACACGTCGTCTCGCAGGCACAACCGATGTGGATCCTGGCGATACCAAGAACATCAAGCGCCTGCTGGGCATGCGCTAAGCGATACAAGAAAGATTTAGGAAGGTAACACCATGGCAAGAGTCAAAAGGGCCGTACATGCCCGCAAGAAGCACAAGGCAATCCTCGAGAAGGCAAGCGGTTATTACGGTAATAAGAGTCGTTCATTCCGCGCAGCTAACGAGCAGGTATTGCACTCAGGTCAATACGCATTTCGTGACCGTCGCGCAAAGAAGGGGGAGTTTCGTCGTCTCTGGATTCAGCGCATCAACGCTGCATGCCGTTTGAACGACATTTCTTACAGCCGCTTTATTGCTGGTCTTAATGCAGCAGGAATTGAAGTCGACCGTAAGGTCATGGCAGATCTTGCAGTGTTTGATGCAGAAGCATTCTCGGCGTTGGTCGTGGCTGCAAAGGCTGCGCTCGCCTGAGCCGGCTTCCACTCTCTTCAGCAAACCCTCGGGTTCAACGACTGCGACGCCTTATCGGGCGTCGCAGTGTTCGTTATGAAGAAAGTTCATTCGTCATTGAGGGTCCAACTCTTGTAGCAGAGGCTGTTGCAGCTGGTTTTGTGCTTGTCGATCAGTTCGTTCGCGATGATTATGACGGTTATGAAGCAGCTGGTGTGTACACCCATGTTCTCGATGAGCGCACNTTTAATTCGGTCAGCGATACGGAATCTCCTAGGGGCATCATGGCTGTGTGTGAAATGCCAACCGGCCGACCTCTATCGTTCTCGCCTTCCGACTGGCTGTTAGTTCTTGTTGAAGTATCAGATCCCGGCAATCTCGGAACATTGGTACGTAGCGCAGAAGCCGCTGGTGCAAGTGGTGTCATTCTCGTTGGTTCCACCGTCGACCCGTGGTCTCCTAAAGTTCTTCGCGCATCGGCTGGCGCAATGTTGCATGTCCCGATTTGGCAGATCGATTCTCTTGACCAATTACAAATGGCAGGCGTAAAACTCCTTGGTACAACCTCACACGACAACGACGATGGTCTGAACCCTGAGTCGATATACACAGCAGATCTCAGTGGCCTTGTCGGTGTAGTGCTTGGTAACGAGGCACGTGGACTTGATCCAGAGTCTCATGTTGATTTGTGGGTCACTGTTCCACAGGTTGGTCGTTCTGAGAGCCTGAACGTGGCCATGGCTGGCACGGTCATCGCCATGCATATTGCCCACGCTCGAAAGTAATGTTCCCCGTGCTATCGGCACTCGGGGAGTAGCGTTTCATTAGTTATGACATCTGCATCAACTCCCGAACACGGTCAACTCGCTCGGGCACTTACTGATGGCATTGTCCAAATCCGTGAAGCTGTCACGTCTGATCAATTGCGAAGTGTTGTCTCTGCTTTAACTGGCAAGAAGGGCCCGATTGCGTCGATTAAGTCGTCTCTAGGAAAAGTTGCTGACATTGAAGTCCGAAAAGAATTGGGCCAGTTAGTGAATGATGCTCTCACCGCTCTCGGTGCAGCAAACGACAGTCGTTCGCGCGAATTGCGCGCAGCAGAATTCTCAAGCCAGATTGAATCTGAACGTGTTGACATGAGTGAAATCGCTATGTCAGCAAATGTTGAGCGCCGTCTTGGTCGTATGCATTTAGTCACCCAGGCAATGGAGCGCTTGGAAGATGTTTTTGTTGGTCTTGGTTTTCAGATTGCTGAAGGCCCCGAAGTAGAGACCGACTTTTATAACTTCGAAGCACTGAATATGCCGCCGTCGCATCCTGCGCGCAGTATGTGGGACACATTGTTTGTTGAGTCAGATGTCGACGGAAGCGTTGTCTTGCGCACACATACGTCGCCAGTTCAAATTCGCGTCATGCAAGATTGGCCTCCGCCGATCTATGCCATCATGCCTGGTCGCGTGTTCCGCAAAGAAACACCAGATGCCACGCATATGCCTGTCTTTCATCAGATCGAAGGCCTTGTCATTGATCGGGGCATTACCTTTGCGGACCTTGCCGGAACAATTGAGTCGTTCACGAAGGCTTTCTTTGGTCCTGGTTTCACATCTCGTTTGCGTCCGTCGTATTTCCCATTCACGGAACCAAGTGCGGAATTTGATATCCGCCGTCATGACGGAACGTGGATTGAATTGGGTGGGTGCGGAATGGTGCACCCGCATGTATTGCGTGCCGGCGGTTTAGACCCGAACGAGTGGAGTGGTTTCGCGTTCGGATTCGGTATTGACCGTATGGCTAAGGAACGTCATGGAATCAATGACATTCGCGATATGTACTCAGATGACGTTCGCTTCACGGAGCAATTCTCGTGAAAGTGCTTTTGTCGATCCTTCGCGAGATGGCTGATCTGCCAAATGACCCTGACGCTGTTGCTTTGGCGCTCAACTCNCTTGGTCTNGCNGTCGAAGAGATGGACGTTGTTGGTGTGNCGGTACCTGGTGTTGTCACGGCGCGCATCATGCGTATGGAAAAGCATCCAGACGCAGCAAAGGTCACTCGTTGTTTTGTAGATGCCGGAGACGGCATCGAGCGTCATGTGTGGTGTGGTGCCACCAATATGCAAGCAGGCGACATAGTCCCTCTGGCCACATTGGGCACAACCATGCCAAACGGTATGGAGATTGCCCGACGAGGAATTCTGGGAATTGATTCTGAAGGAATGTTGTGTTCAGAAGTTGAACTCGGACTCAGCGATGAGTCGTCTGGCATCTTGATTCTTTCTGCAGACTCACCACTGGGTGTTAGCCCATTCGATGTTCTCGGTATCGAACACGATGTCATCTTTGACCTCGACCTCACTCGGAATCGTGCTGACTGTTGGGGCCATCTCGGAGTCGCGCGTGATCTTGCTGCACATTTCGGTGTTGCGTTGCGAGGTCCGCGAATTGCCGCTTCTCATTCAGGAGGCGATAAGGCTTTAGATGTCGTGATTGACGCGCATGAACAGTGCGGATCATTCACAATCAGTTACATCAGTGGCGCTTCTGTCGGTCCGTCTCCGCGATGGGTGGCAAGCCGTCTTGCACATCTCGGAATGCGTTCCATTAACAATGTGGTTGACGCCTCGAACTTGGTGATGTTGGAGACGAATCAACCGAATCATGCCTATGACGCTGACGTTGTATCTTCATTCCGCGTTCGTCTGGCCAATGATGGTGAAACTCTCACAACGCTTGATGGCCAGACTCGCAATCTCCACAGCGAAGATTTATTGATTTGTAACGGTGCGACAAACGTGGGCGTCGGCCTCGCCGGTGTTATGGGCGATCTNCATTCCGAAATAACTGAGAAAACAACATCGCTTGCTCTTGAAAGTGCATGGTTCTCGCCNGATCCGATTCGCTATTCGGCCATCCGCCACGGCCTTCGTTCAGAAGCTTCCATTCGATTCGAACGTGGCACAGATCCGAATGCATGGCAACAAGCAGCTGAACGCTTTGTGACCATCCTTCGCGAGACGTGCCCAGAGGCCACATTGCACGGCGGAGCGACCGCGCTACAAACCACGTCTTGTCCTGTTCCTATGTCGGTCGACGTGTCTGTTAACCGCATCGAAGCACTTCTCGGTGTGCGCATAGCACCAGAACGTGTTGTCTCAATTCTGAATTCCATCGGATTCGTGACCACGAATGCTGGCGACGTTGTGACATCAATTGTTCCTACGTGGCGACCCGATTGCTCGCTAGATGTTGATCTGATTGAAGAAGTTGCTCGCCATTTCGGTTACGACAATATTGGCAAGACTGTTCCTAACTCCACAGTCCATGGTCGGTTGTCGAACATGCAAAGCCGTCGCCGTATCGTGCGCCGTGTACTTGTTGGCCTCGGGCTCGACGAAGCAATGCCGTCACCGTTCCTCGCTCAAGGCGATCTCGTGAACGTTGGGCTTTCAGAAGACAATGTTTTGCGCATCGCTAATCCGCTGGTTGCAGAAGAGTCGATTCTTCGTACTTCGTTGCGTCCCGGAATCCTTCGTTCATTGCGTTACAACCAATCACACCGCGCGCCTCGCATCGGATTGTGGGAAATCGGACATGTGTATCCGAAATCTGATCAGCAATTGCCAGACGAGAGTGAGCAATTGATCATCGTTGTGGCGGGAGGAGATGTAGAAACATCGCTCGCGCAATGGAATGCAATTTGTGATGCATTATCTGTTGGTACTCAACTTGATCAAACGCGTATTCCTGCCGGGCTTCATGCTGGTCGGTCTGCAACTCTTGCCCGCGGTAAGAAAGTCGTTGGCGTGGTTGGGGAAGTTGATCCACTTGTGCTTGACATTCTTGGTATTGAAGGGCGCGTCAGCATTCTTGAAGTTGATCTGTCAGTCATTCTTAATGAAGAACCAAAGCCGGTTCAGGCAAAAGACATCAACAGATATCCGTCAAGTGATTTGGATCTTGCGTTCGTAATGGAAGACGCAATTCCTGCCACAACGTTGCAACGTGTGTTGCGTCAAGCAGCAGGGAAGCAGCTTGTCAGTATTGACTTGTTTGATGTGTATCGCGGCAAGGGAGTTGTTGAGGGCTCCCGTAGTCTTGCTTTCCGTCTGCGTGTACAAGGCGTTGAAGCAACACTCACGGAATTGCAACTCGCTGATCTTCAAAAATCATGCGTCGCCGCTGCTAACAAAGCCGGCGCGACTCTTCGTGCTTAATTGACTTCAGGGTCTGACGGAAAGAGCCCCAGTCGTTTCAAAGGGCCTTCTTGTCGTTGAAGCACTTCGTTCCATAATTTGTCTGGAGATTTTGTCAGAAGGTCAGTCGAACGTGATTCAACGACATACCAACTTTTGAAAGTCAACTCATTTTCCAGTTGTCCAACACTCCATCCTGAATAGCCACGAAACACACGATGAGGGCCGTCAAGGTGAACGGGGCTGATTAATTCAATGTCAACAGAGCGAAGCCCTGATGGTGAGGCGAAATCGGGAGTCATGCAGATGTATCCATTTGGTTCAACCGGGCCGCCCAAGAAGATGGTTGAGGGGGATTGCGACGACTCCATCCACGAAGCAATAGGGGATTGGGCATCCATCTGGTCGACAGTGAGGGGACTATTAAGAATGAGACCCATTGCTCCGTCTTCAAGTGAATACGCAATGAGAAGGATGACGGCACGCGCGAAGTGGGGGTCCTTCACGTCGGGGGTAGCCACAATTAGACATCCTGGCCCCAGAATGGTGCTTGCATAATCATTCATCAACCCGTATCATAATACACTTATGGTCAGAGTAGGCATCATTGGGGCATCGGGATACACGGGCGCAGAACTGTTACGACTGTGTGCTCAGCACCCAGAAGTAGAGGTGGTCTGTGCCACAGGGGACTCGCAGGCAGGCACATTGGCCAGCATGTTGTATCCATCACTGGCAGGTGCGTATCCGAACCTCGTGTTCGAAGAATTCAGTGCCGACAGATTTGTCGGTCTCGACGCAGTATTCCTCGGTGTTCCTCATGAGGCGGCACTTGAAATCGCTCCACAGTTGGTGGGCAAGGTCGGAGTCGTTATTGACTTGTCGGCCGCGTATCGATTGAAAAACGCATCGCTGTACCCGCAGTGGTACGGATTCGAACACACGCAATCTGAACTTCTTGCTCAAGCGGTCTACGGATTGCCAGAGCTGTTTCGGTCTCAATTGGTAGGCGCACGGCTCATTGCTACGCCTGGTTGCTATGTCACAGCAGCGTCTTTGGCATTAACGCCACTCGTTCAGTCGGGGATCATTAGCCCGATCGGTGTCATTGTTGATGCTGCCTCCGGTGTCAGCGGTGCCGGTCGCGCACTCAAGCATTCGTCGATGTTCTCAACGATTGATGAAGATTTCACTGCGTACGGTTTGCTTGATCATCGGCACACGCCAGAAATTGAACAAGTCACTGGTGCGCAAGTTCTGTTCACTCCACATCTAGCGCCGATGAATCGCGGAATTTTGGCGACGTGTTACGCCCGCCCTCAAGGTATTGCGCCTACTACAGCCTCATTGTTGGCAGCAATCGCAACGTTTTACAANAACGAACAGTATGTCGTGGTGCGACCAAGTAGTCCTTCTACAAAAGCCACGCTTGGTTCGAACAGTGTTCACATAACTGCTCGTTTTGACGAACGTACTGGATATGTCATGGTGATTGCTGCACTCGACAATTTAGCCAAGGGTGCATCTGGCGGCGCAGTGCAGTCAATGAACGTTGCATTAGGTCTTCCAGAATCTTCTGGTCTGTCAAATGTTGGTCTGTACCCATGAGTTCGTTATCAACTGCCCATGTTCTTGTTGAAGCGCTGCCGTATATTCGGAGATTTGCTGGCAAAACAGTTGTTGTGAAGTTTGGTGGCAATGCAATTGCTGGAACTTCCGATCATGATGCCCTGTCGCTCTTCGCAGAGGACATTGTTCTCATGCACACCGTTGGAATTCGTCCTGTCGTTGTGCATGGTGGTGGCCCACAGATTAATGACATGCTTGCTCGACTGAACATTGAGTCCTCGTTTTCCAACGGATTGCGCGTCACTGACGAAGCAACCATGGAAGTGGTTCAGATGGTTCTCAATGGCCAAGTGAATCCTCAAATCGTCAGTGCCATCAACACACACGGAAACGTCGCGGTAGGTCTCTCGGGTGAAGATGGACGCACATTGCAGTGCGTTCCTCGCGATCCGTCACTCGGATTTGTGGGCGATATTGAACGGGTACGTACGCATGTCATAGATGGCTTGTTGGCAGACGGACTTGTGCCTGTTCTGTCAACAGTTGGCGTCGATGTTCATGGTCAGCCGTACAACATCAACGCCGACACAGCAGCTGGTGCGATTGCTGAAGCATTGAGTGCAGAAAAGATTATTTATCTCACCGATATTGCTGGTTTGCGCAAGGACATAGACGATGCGTCCTCACTGATTCAACGGATATCAGTGATGGACTTAGGCGCTCTGATTGCAGACGGGACCATCTCTGGCGGAATGATCCCGAAAATCGAGAGTTGCATGCAGGCAGTTAAAGGTGGCGTCAAAAGCGCTCACATTCTTGACGGGCGCATAGCGCATGTTTTGTTATTAGAACTTTTTACCGACCAAGGCGTCGGAACAATGATTACAGGGGTCAACTGATGTCACATCAATTTTTAGAGAATGCAACTGCTGTTTCTGCGAACAAGGGGCATGACTATTGCCCATTTATTCCAGTCTTTGGTGCACCGGCAGAAATGTTTGAGCGGGGTGAAGGTACTCAACTGTGGTCCGTTGATGGGAAAAGGTATCTCGATTTCCTCAGCGGAATTGCCGTTGTGTCTTTGGGTCATGCAAACCCTGTGATTGCGAAAGCAATTGCTGATCAGGCGAACACGCTTGTGCATGTGTCGAATTTCTTCGCAAACACTGTTGCTACAAAAGCTGCTGTTGAAATATCCGGTCTCATGGCAGATGCTGGCGCAGGTGATGGTCAAGTGTTCTTCTGTAACTCTGGTGCTGAAGCTAATGAAGCAGCCATAAAGCTCGCGCGTAAATTTGGTGGTCGTGGCCGTCACGCCATTGTGACTGCATACGGCAGTTTTCACGGCCGCACACTTGGTGCGTTGGCACTTACGGGACAACCTGCAAAACATGAAGTGTTTCAGCCCATGCCAGACGGATTTCGTTATTGCGAATTTGGTGACATTGAGTCGTTGATAGCGCAAATTGATCCCACGGTTGCTGCGGTGATGTTGGAATCAATTCAAGGTGAGGGGGGAGTCATCCCTGCGGATCCTGCGTATCTTCACGCTGTGCAAGCACTATGCCGTGAACGAGGGCTATTGCTCATCATTGATGAAGTTCAAACAGGTTTCTGCCGTACCGGAAAGTGGTTCGGTTTTGAACATGCTGGTATCTCACCTGATGCCGTGACAATGGCGAAGGGGATGGGCAACGGAATGCCTGTTGGGGCTCTCTGGGCGCGTCGTGATATCGCATCAGTTCTTCAGCCAGGCGATCATGGGTCTACGTACAGCGGTACAGCACTTGCTACGGCCGCTGTTTCCGCTGTGATTTCTGAAATGAAGAGATTGCATGCTGCTGAATTGGCAGTACGTCAGGGTGCCCGTCTCACGAAGGGGCTATTGCAGATACCTGCCATTGATTCAGTGAGGGGTTCAGGTCTACTGCTCGGTGCACAGTTGGTCGAGGGCGTTATCGCTGGCGATGTTTATAAGGCACTGCTGGAAAAAGGACTCATCGTCAATGCCGTGAATGCATCTACGTTGCGTCTCGCTCCACCACTAACGGTAAGCGACGCAGAAATTGATGAAGCAGTTGCTCTCATTGCTGAGGTTCTCTCATGACGCGTCATCTTGTAGACATTGCGTCCTTATCAGCCACTGAACTCCGTCAAATTCTGAACNTGTCCNTCGAGGCGCCCACATCGGCGTTATCTGGTAGGGGCGTCGCTCTCATCTTTGAAAAGCCGTCCAATAGGACTCGTCATTCAATGGAGATGGCTGTTGTGCAATTGGGTGGACATCCCGTGTACACCCGTGGAGAAGAAATTGGGCTCGATGTGCGGGAGTCAGTTGAAGACGTCACGCGCATCATGGCTGGGTATCACGCTGTTATTGCAGCGCGAGTTTTTCGTCATTCNTNTATTGAGCGTATGGTCGCTGTATCTGATGTGCCCGTCATCAACATGTTGAGTGATGCTTCACACCCCCTTCAAGCTCTTGCTGATGTGATCACAATGGAAGAACTGGTGGGACCTGTTTCTGGACTCACAGTTGCCTGGATTGGTGACTACAACAATGTTGCGCGGTCACTAGCCGAAGCAGTGTGTTTGCTCGGCGGAACAATGTCTCTTGGTTGTCCATCTGCTTATGACGCAGATGATGATGAATTGGCTCGTCTCGCATCACTCGGGGGCAGTGTCCGTCAATGTGCGTCTCCGCATGAGGCCATTGCTGGCGCTGATGTTGTTCATACAGACACTTGGATTTCTATGGGACAAGAAGAAGAGTCAGCAATGCGTCGCAAAATCTTTTCGAAATACTGCGTTGATGCGTCTCTCATGGCTTTGGCCGCACCAAACGCGAAGTTCATGCATTGCATGCCAGCCCATCGTGGTGAAGAGGTGTCGGCCGACGTATTCGACGGCGTGAACAGTGTCGTAATCCAGCAGGGGCATCATCGTTTAACGGCAGCCAGGGGAGCCCTGAAGTGGGTAATGGAGAAATCATGAGCAGCAAACAACAACGTCAACAAATGGTGACTCGACTGATTGCACATGACAACGTGTCCAGTCAGCCACACCTTCAAGAACTATTGAAGGCCCAAGGCATCGAGGCAACNCAAGCGACCATTTCGAGAGATCTCGAAGAACTGGGTGCTGTGAAAATACGTATTGCCGGGGGAGACTCGATTTACGCAATTGCGGAGTATGCGCCTGCTCGCATTGCGCCATCAGATCAACTGCGTCGCGTTATGGCGGAATGGGTCGCTGAAGTAACTTCAAGCGGAAATCTGGTTGTTGTGCGTACACCTCCAGGTTGTGCTCACGTCGTTGCGTCTGCTCTCGACCGCAGTGGTCTTGTCGGTCTGTTAGGCACAGTTGCTGGCGATGACACCATCATGTGCGTCGCTACAGAAGAAGTAGGCGGCACAGGTCTGGCCGAGCAGTTGCGGTCGCTATCAGGCGTCACAGACGCCACTGGCGGCATTCCACGAAAGAAGGGTGCAGATCATGTCTGACAAAGAGGTTTCCGAAGGTGCTGCACTGTGGCACGGGCGATTTGACGTTGCCCCAGCAGATGACTTGATGGCGTACACCGAAAGCTTGTCGTTTGATCAGCGCTTATGGCGAGACGACATCGTTGGATCTCATGCTCATATTTCGATGTTGGTATCAGTTGGGCTTATGTCTCAAACAGACGGAGCTTCGGTTCTGGCTGCGCTACACAGTGTTGGAGATGAGTTCTCAAAAGGCACGTTCATATTCGAGCCAACAGATGAAGATATCCACACTGCAATTGAACGTCGTGTTACTCAGTTGGCTGGTGAGCCAGGCGCTCGTATTCATACCGGCCGCAGTAGAAACGACCAGGTAGCCACAGCTGTTCGTTTGTGGTGCAAGCGTGAGGTAGCAATTGTGGCATCGCACGTTCTTGCACTGGTGCACACGTTGGAAGAACGCGCTGTAGAAGCAGATGCAAGTACACCACCAGTAAGAATGCCCGGCTACACGCATGTGCAACATGCCCAACCGGTTCTGTTGTCGCATCATTTACGGGCACATTCATGGGCATTGCTGCGTGACGTCGACAGAATCTCTGATGCGCTCGCGCGTCTTGATGTGTCTCCGTTGGGTGCTGGTGCTCTTGCAGGTTCGTCCTTACCGATTAACCCTGCGCATTCCGCAGAAACCATGGGATTCGCTACCACTTTTGCAAACTCCTTAGATGCAGTATCTGATAGAGATTTCGTTGCTGAAATTCTGTTTGACATAGCACTACTTGGTGTTCACCTCTCGCGCATTGGTGAAGAGTGGGTCTTGTGGACCAGTGCAGAGTTCGGATTTGCAGTGCTTGATGATGCCTATGCAACCGGATCTTCCATGTTGCCGCAAAAAAAGAATGCAGATATTGCTGAATTGGCACGCGGAAAGGCAGGTCGCTTAATCGGAAACCTGACTGGACTTCTTGCGATGTTGAAAGGTTTGCCTCTTGCGTACAACAGAGATTTGCAAGAAGATAAAGAACCTCTCTTTGATTCTGTCGATCAAGTCCGTCGCGCTCTCATTGCTATAAACGGCATGATCAAAACCGCGACATTTAAAACTGCAGTCATGATTAAGGGTGCTGACGCAGAAGCATTGGTAGCAACTGATCTTGCAGAGTGGCTTGTGCATCGGGGAACACCGTTTCGCCAGGCGCACTCCATCGTTGGCAAAATTGTGCGCGAGTCGATTGCAACAAGCGTGCCGATGATCGACATTGTTCGTGGTCATGAATCGTTTGGTTCAGATGCTGTTTCATTGTTTAATCCAGGAGTGTCACTTGAGCGGCGCCAGTCGCCAGGTGCATCAGGCCCGCTGGCATCGCAAGAACAACGCGCCAGATTGATGGAAGCAATTCGTAGCGCCGAGGCGCGCTTGACATGACATTTGTTCAAGAGTTCCGCGTGCGTTACAACGAATGCGACATGCAGAACATCGTGTTCAATGCCAACTATTGGGTATATGCCGATGATGCTGTCGCGCAGTTTGTGCGTCAGGGGCTTGCTGATGAGCTCGGTAAGGATATTTCCGATGTAGATCTCATCGCTGTTGGTTTCGATTTCATGTTGAAAACAGCGACGGGCACGTGGCACAAAGGCGCTAAGTACACCGACATCATTCACGCAGCGTGTTCAGTATCGCGCTGGGGGAACACTTCCTTTGATGTCACAGTCGATATGAGAGTTAATGGCGAGCAAGTGTTTGACTGCATCATTACTTATGTCAGTGTCACCCCGGGTGCTCCGCAACCCACGCCAGTGCCAGCCGTTGTTCAGCGCGCGTTGAGCTAAAGCCACTTCATGTTTTGGCCGTGATAACCAATCTCGGCCAATCGAAAGTGTTGGGGTTCAGAACTTGATCCGTCGAAGACATCAACTTGAATATCGGCGACTGGTCCAGCCGGTTCCATTCGGGCCCACACAATGGGAGCCGTAGAGGAAGCAGATTCCCCGGCGCTATAAATAGCCCGCTTCACTCTATTTTGTGTTTCGGTTCCCAAGTATTGCCACACGATTGAATGAAAAATCAAGGTTGCATGCTCGCTTGGGCGCGATAATTGTTGAGCGATCCACTCGTCGGCTGATGCAGTGTCAACTGCTGGTCGATGAATTTTGGCTATTGCAATTGCACTGCGAAGCCGCTCGAATCTCAATCGTTGGTCTGGCCAGACAAACGACAACAGGCGAACTTCGTCATCTGGCAGACCAACATCAATGGGAGATATGTCGCATCCCCGTTTACTAATTGCCGTGGCGCCTACACGTGGCACGTTTGGCACGTTTGAGAACCAGTCACCCATAAAACGAAGTGAAGAACTCGGATCACCCATTCGTAATTGTCCAAAGCAACCGTAGAACTGATCGAAATTCAGATTCAATCCGGCGCTCGCACCAATTTCTAGCAACGTGAATTGTTCGATGCCGAGCGTCGTTAACCAGTGACTCAACACGAGGTGTACCACGCTTCGACCAACCTCGTTTGTCTGTACTTGAGTAGCTAATCCGCTTTCAACATCGTCTAAATGGTCACGCATATACCCAATGAAATCAGCCGTGAAGTCTTCCCCTGGCCTTCCTCCGACGCTCGGATAATGACGTGCGAGTCGGTCATCCTTTCCCTGAAGCACCACTCGATGGAATAGCGCCTGCAAGCCGAAGAGGCACGGCATCGTGCAACGGACGAAGGCTGCGACCCGCTAGAAGCGCATACGTGCGTCCACCGTTTGCGTAGTCGGCCGCCAGATCTGTGAAGAGGTCGCTGTACATAGGGGAACCCAGGGTCCGGCACGACTCGGCTTGCTGAAGAAGTGCTCGCAGCATTTCGTCACCGTCAAACAAACTCATATTTCCTGGTGATGTAGACGACGAACTGATGAATGGATATTAGTGCAGGCCGCAATGGCGTAGCCGTGTAAGACTTTGTGCGTGACTTCTTCTGGCTTGTTCTCTGACCTCTCTGCACGTGGCCTCATCCATGACTCCACTGATGCGTCGGCGCTGTCTACGAGGCTCGATGCAAGCCCAATCGGCGTCTATGTCGGTTTCGACCCAACTGCAGATTCATTGCATGTCGGACACTTGCTTGGACAACTGACACTTCGTCGTTTTCAACTCGCTGGTCATCGTCCTTTTCCACTTGCAGGCGGAGCTACCGGAATGATCGGAGATCCATCAGGCAAAAGCGAAGAACGAAACCTGCTCGATCGCGAAACCCTTGAACATAATGTGTCACAAATCAAGAATCAGTTGTCGCGCTTACTTGATTTTTCTCCTGGTGCAAGTGCAGCAACACTGGTAAATAATGCCGACTGGACCGCTGGTATTAGTGCGCTTGATTTCTTGCGCGATGTTGGGAAATACATAACCGTTAATCAAATGATGGCGAAAGAATCTGTGAAGAACCGATTGAATTCAGAAAACGGTTTGTCATATACAGAGTTCAGTTACATGTTGCTACAAGCCAATGATTTCAGGCATCTTTGCGCTAATCACGAGGTTGAATTACAAATGGGCGGTTCTGATCAGTGGGGAAATATCACTGCAGGAATTGATCTCATTCGTAAATCGTTATCTCGTAGCGCATTCGGTGCGACATGGCCGCTTGTTACAAAAAGCGACGGAACAAAATTTGGTAAGACTGCAGACGGTGCAGTGTGGCTTGATGCGCAACGTACATCGCCGTATCAATTCCGACAGTTCTGGGTGCAGATGGCAGATGCAGATGTTGTGAAGTACTTGCCGCAGTTTTCACTTGCATCAATGACAGAAATTTCATCATTGCTTGAAACGCATTTGTCAGATCCCGGTAAACGAATTGCACAACGCACACTTGCAACAGAACTCACTGTGTTGGTTCATGGCGCAGATGCATCACGGGATGCAGAAGCCGCAGCAGAAATTCTGTTTGGGGGAGACCCGAACGGTGCAACTCGCGAAGCGTTGCAGGCCATTGCGGCAGAGGTGGCGAACACCGTTGTTACTCGTGAAGATTTAGACGATGTTTTTGGTCTTCTGGCCCGTTGCGGAATTGCCAGCAGTACCAGTGACGCACGTCGATCAGTCGAACAGGGCGGAATAACGGTCAATGGACAGACCCTGGAAAAGGGTCAAACCCTTGCCAGTAAAGGGATTCTGCATGATCGCTGGATTCTCGTACGTAAAGGCAAGACCACCTATCACGTGCTGACACTGGCCTAAAACGGTCGGTTGTCCACAGATGTAGATCCCTTCGGATTTCTCGGAAACCCGTGTTGGAAGTGGGTCTTGACCGCCGTTAGCATTGCAACTCGCCCCTCTAACGCGCATGCGTGTTTTTGGGGGTCGGTATCACTGCCTTTCGAGGTACATGCCGAGAGCATTAGCTCCTTGAAAACAGAAGAGAAGACTGAACAACAGTGCGGGCAGTAAGGCGACTTCGGTCGTCGATATTGCCTGTCAATTCGAGATGGATTCCAATCCATCTCACAAACAAAAAAAACAATAAGTTAGGAACTGGGTCTTTGGGGTTATTCCCCCCGAGGCCCACGGACTTTCCAGAACGATCCCGATGCAAATCGGTAGTTCTTGACGGAGAGTTTGATCCTGGCTCAGGACGAACGCTGGCGGCGGGCTTAACACATGCAAGTCGAACGAGGTCCATCTTGTAGCAATACAAGTGAAGACCTAGTGGCGAACGGGTGAGGAACACGTGAGAAATTTGCCCCGAACTTTGGGATAACAGTTGGAAACGACTGCTAATACCGAATGCCGTTACGAAGTGGCATCACTTTGTAACGAAAGAATTTCGGTTCGGGAGAATCTCGCGGCCTATCAGCTTGTTGGTGAGGTAACGGCTCACCAAGGCTACGACGGGTAGCTGGTCTGAGAGGATGATCAGCCACACTGGGACTGAGACACGGCCCAGACTCCTACGGGAGGCAGCAGTGGGGAATCTTGTGCAATGGACGAAAGTCTGACACAGCCACGCCGCGTGCGGGAAGAAGGCCTTCGGGTTGTAAACCGCTTTCAGCAGGAACGAAAATGACGGTACCTGCAGAAGAAGGAGCGGCCAACTACGTGCCAGCAGCCGCGGTGACACGTAGGCTCCAAGCGTT